>ERZ779840.39-NODE-39-length-148539-cov-12.938775_pt1 | contig 148539 bp, 132 predicted proteins | sample MGYA00511561_ERZ779840 | MGnify/ENA primary metagenome ERZ779840 (study PRJEB29588, sample SAMEA2162036) | human gut metagenome | biome: human gut; feature: human-associated habitat; material: faeces | place: Denmark | collected 2008/2010 ...
CTTGCATGTGTTAGGCACGCCGCCAGCGTTCATCCTGAGCCAGGATCAAACTCTCATGTTTAAGTGTTTGATTTACTCAAGCATCTGCTTGGCTAATCCTCGATTTACCTTGTTAGGTATTCGCTTGCTGATCAAAGCATGTTTTGATCAACTGAAAATTGAAAATCTTTTTTGATGTTCTCACATCTTTTATTTAGAATTTTCAGGGTTGTTTTACTGTTCAATTATCAAGCTTCTTTCAAGCGTCTCCGCTTGTTTTGTTGACCGCTTGTCTTACGCGACAACGATATGTATATTATCATGCTTTGAAGAAGTTGTCAACACTTTTTTTTAAGTTTTTTTATTTTTCTGCAAACTCTCGTTTTCCAACCGTTTTGTAGAAAAGATTTCCTAAACGGAAACCAAAACTCCTCTGTGTCACCAACGACTTTTGAGCGTAAAAAAACACAGTGTGATGTAACTCACTGTGTAACGGAGAAGGAGGGATTTGAACCCTCGCGCCGCTATTAACGACCTACTCCCTTTCCAGGGGAGCCCCTTCAGCCTCTTGGGTACTTCTCCAGGCTGATCCAATACACATATAATAGTATCTGATCATTTCTGACATTGCCTTTGTCAGAAAAAAATTGCACGGTGTCGATCTGACTCCGGGCAATAAGAACGGAGAGGGTGGGATTCGAACCCACGCGCCCTTGCGGACAAACGGTTTTCAAGACCGCCTCGTTATGACCACTTCGATACCTCTCCACATATTCGTTTGTGGCGTTTGTTTGTCTCTCTCAAACGCTGCTTGACAAGTATAACATCCGACGCAGTCCCCGTCAAGTGTTTTTTGAATTTTTTTTAACGTTTTTTCAAAATATCGCTTCTGCTGTATTTATCCCTGACCTCCCATCTTATTCTCCATAACAAAAAGAGGATCATATAAATGATCCTCTCGCTGTCAAAGAAGCCCAAAATGCCGGTTCCTGAATTTTGAGTCCTAGCATGTGCTAGGTGGGTCACCGCACATATACTTCTGCCGTCCCCGGTAATAGAGGCGTGACATCCGTATATAGATATAGGAATCCCTGTTCAAAAGTGTAGGTTCAAAATATCAGGAGTATCGTACACCCCAGGTGATTTCTTTCTATAGACAGTATACTCAATTTCATCTCAAAATACAACACTTTCTATAAAGTATTTTTTCTGGTCTTCCAAAACATCTCTTCTGTCTCCTCCGTTTCTCTCTCCAACCGGGATGTTTCCCTGGGACGATAAACCTCTTCGCACTGCTGACAGATTTCTTTCTGAAGCAGAGCTGCTGTGTCGCACAACACCGCAGCTCTGCCTGGCCGTACAAGAAAAACCTGTCTTTCATCAAAACACACCATGATCATTCTCTTGATCCGAAACCTTACGATATCATCTGCCAGCTCCTGCAGATGTGCCGCTGCATCCCTTGTCCGGATAAATAAAATTGTCCCCGCAAATTCCACAGGATCACACAGTTCCCCATTCTCTGCCGTTTTCCGATACTGCGTCCATTCTATATGACAGCATATATAGTGCATGCACTTGCCATGTTTTACGTAATAACGCAGGGAATAAAATGTCCGTTGCCGCTCCGGTTTCTTTAATATTGCCTGCAGTTCCATCCGGCTCTGCGACTGATAAAACGATTCCAATAATTCATCGACTGAACCGGTTCCTGTGCTATATTGCTCCTCCAGCCATTCCCATACCGCATTCCCGGAATATGCTCCGGAAAGTCCGGCCAATGCACGCTTTGAGTCCGGCAGCTCCCGATACAGCAGCCATTGCGTTGCGGACCACTCCAGATACCGGTCATTTGCAAGCACTATATCCCCCAGCTTTGTAAAAATCGTTTTTTTGCCTGTTTTAATGAGTCCCAGCCTCTCCATTTCCCCTGCCAGCTTTTTGATAGCAGCAGGTTCCATTCCAAGAATCCTGCTGCCATATTCCCCATTTCCCGCAAAAAACTGTGGATCTCTCATCAGACCATCCACTGCCCCGGCAAACCAGGTAACAGGGATTACTTCTCTTTCTATACTTCCCATACCATTCCTCTTTTCTCAATATCCTGCCGCAAATAGATAAAGATTTTTGTTTGGTCGAAACGGCTGCATTTCTCCTCCACAGGCAGCCACGCAGTCATTGCCTACTGCTTCTTCCCCTGCAGATCCTGCTCATCCTCAAACTGATACGGATCTACCTGTAGATAGCTGCACACTGCCAGAAATTCCGATGCATTCATTTCTCTTGATACTTCTCCTGACAGAATCTCTCTGGCGACCCCCGTCTTTCTGGAGATCATTTCCACGGAAAGGTCTTTGTTCTGAATGTAGCTTCTCAAATTTTGTGTTGTTTTCATCACCTTTACTCCTCTCGATCTGCGGGAATTTTTCGCATTTTTCCGTCATAATCTTGTCTGAATAGACTTTTAACGCATAGTATTCTCTTCTCCAGAGAATTTTATACTTTTTTCACGTGAAAAGCAAGTGATTTCTTGACAATGTCTTTTTTCCTTTGATAGTATAATTGTAATGATTGTAAATACTAAGAATGATCGGAGATTTTTATGAAAAATCCAAAAATTGCAAAAAAATTAAAAGAATATCGTAAATTAAATCATTATTCCGTAGATGATGTGGCCGAATATCTCCACCACAAAAATATAGATATCGCAACAAAGACCATTTACGGCTGGGAAAGTGGTCAGACCCAGCCAAATGCTGATAATCTGATGCATCTTTGCCGCTTTTATAAGATACAGGATATTTTGTCAACCTTCGGATATGAGACAAAAAAAGATAACCTCCCGGCTCTTTCTAATCAGGAGTACCAATTGATCCGTGCTTACCGGGAACATCCGGAAATGCAGACAGCAATACATAAGCTTCTGGATATTACAGAAACGGATCCTGCAAAAAGCTAAGGGACTGGAAGGTGTGATGCAGATAATGTTCATAATAATGCGTCATAAACTCTGACAGTTCCTTTTCTATTTGCCCGGAAACGCGAAAACTGAACAGCTTCTCTAAAGGGCTTGTCAAGATAAACTGAAGTGCATACACAGCATCTGCACTCAGGGAATATCCCTTTTCTTTTAAAAGAATTCCACATTTTTCTGCACATTTGCCACAAAGGAAACCACCTCTTTGAAAATATACTTTCATGGTTTCCTCTTCCCTGCCACAATCCAGACAATGAAAAAGCTCCAGTGCCTCTCCCTCAATCTGCATCATACGCATTTCATAGATCGTTCGCATGAGGGGAAGTGGGATCTGTCCCTTCGTCATGGCGCTGCATGCCACATAGAGGAGTAAAAGCTCCCGGGGAGCCTCCACATTCTCTCTGGTAAAATAACGTGCCAGTTCTGCAAAATAGGAGGCATAACACAGGCAGTCAAAATCATCAGCAATGGCTGCAAAAAACCGGATGATCTGTGCCGACTGCACATTATAGGAGCTGCGCCCTTCATATAAATAGTACGTTCCAAAAGTAAACGGGATCGCACAGGCAGAAACTGCGCTGTTGACTTTTCTGGCTCCTGTGACAAAGGCTGAGATCCGTCCCCGTTCTTTTGTTAAAAGCTCTATTCTTTTGTCATATTCTTTCACCGGAGACGCCGCCAAGACCATTCCCGTTACTTTTACCAGTTCCCCTGCCATAATATGCCTCTGTTTTGTTTGTTATATTTGTCTTCTGAATGTTATGTTCCTGAGCCTGGACTGCTTCCTGACGATAACTCAGATAATCCTCCACCCGTCCACTTAACACGAACCGATCCCATCTGCCCTGTAATTCCATATCCATTCTCCTTTGCCTGTTACTCGGCACTCACTGCTTGTACCTGATTTTAGAATGGCAGATATTGCGAATAGATATACTGGAAGCTTATGGAATCCGGATTATTCGCCCTGATAAACTGCTTTTTTCGGACTTGCTGTCTTTAACAGCTTTTGATATTTATCCTTTACAGCCTTTGGCATTACGAAACGCAGTCTGGCAAAGGTTCCACGAAACGCAGCATCCCCTACATTGTTTAACCGGCTGCCCCGGAATGTGACTCTGCGAAGCTTACTGTCTCCCTGAAATGCACCGTAACGGATCTGTTTTACATATTTTCCGATCCGGAGCTCCCGGAGTTTTTTGCAGCCCTTGAATGCTTCGCAGTCAATCATGGTAACATCATAATAAATGTCCTGTACACAGATCTTTGCCGGAATCGTAATGGATTTTTTCTGCTTTGCCGCACTGGTGCATCCGATCAGATGGGCATAGGTTGCCGTATATTCATAGATCAGTCCCTTTTTGGTGATCTTCTGCTCCACAGGTGCATTCATAACAGACATTGCCGGCTCCTGCGTCGGTTCCGTACTTGGTACGGCCGATGCGGAAGCAGATGCAGATGCCGCAGGACTTGCCGGTGTGCCGGCAGAGGAAGCTGCGGATGACGACGATACCGGAGCTGCCGTAACTGCTGCCATGGCCGGACCGTATGGTACATTGGTTGCCACTGCTCCTGCAAGCAGTGCTGCCGCTGTGATCCCGGCAATTCCTCCTGTAAGAAACATATATTTCCAATTTTTTCTCTGCATTTGAACTATTCCTCCTCTGAACGATATCCAAAGTTCTTGATCAGGAAATCACTGTCACGCCAGTCCTTCTTGACCTTTACCCAAAGCTTTAAATTTACCTTACAATCTAAAAGTGCCTCTATGTCCCGGCGGGCATCTGTCCCAATCTTTTTGAGCATAGATCCCTGCCTGCCGATAATGATCCCTTTGTGAGAATTACGCTCACAGACGATCGTGGCATCAATGTCGATCAGAGTGCCGCCCGGACGCTCCTTCATACGGTCGATCGCCACTGCAACTCCATGTGGTATCTCATCACTTAAGTTACGCAGTGCCTTCTCCCGGATCATTTCCGATACGATCTGACGTTCCGGCTGATCGGTAATCGTGTCCTCATCATAATACTGGGGGCCTGCCTCCAGATAACGGAACATGGACTCTAAAAGCTCGTCGGTATTCTCACCCTTTAATGCAGAAACCGGAATGATCTCTGCAAAGTCTGCAATATCCTTATAGGCATCAATAAATGTAAGGATTTCTGCTTTTGCCACGGTATCAATCTTATTGATTACCAGAAATACCGGCGTTTTCACGCTTTTCAGCTGCTCTGCGATATGACGCTCTCCTGCACCGATAAAGGTCGTAGGTTCTACCAGCCAGAGGATCAGATCTACTTCCCGCAGGGTACGCTCTGCCACAGACACCATATATTCTCCCAGCTTATTTTTTGCTTTATGGATGCCCGGAGTATCCAGAAAAATGATCTGTCCTCTCTCATCGGTATATACCGTCTGAATCCTATTGCGGGTGGTCTGCGGTTTGTTGGAGGTGATCGCGATCTTTTGTCCGATCATACGATTCATCAGGGTTGATTTTCCTACATTCGGGCGTCCGATCAAGGTCACAAAACCGGATCGGAATTCTTGTTTTTTAGCCATATTGTTCTCCTTAGATTATAAAGTCATCAGCTCATCAAAAAGCTGTTTCTGTTCTTTGATATGATTTTCATTACCGATCACACAGATATTTCCATGCTCTGCAATCGTTTCTACCATTGCTGCTACCGCACGGATATCTTCCTGTGAGCAGGCCAGCACCTGATCTCTTTCCTGCTGTAAGATCTCCGGCGGGATCTGGGACAGATAAATGCCCATGGAACGCTTTCCTCTGGCTGCCGGCGGCTTCGGAGTATCTAATCCGCTGATGGTACCAATGATGGTTTTTAACAGTTCTCTCTCCTCCGTCTCAAAGGACCGCAGAAAGGATGCTGCCCCCCGGTATGCCTCCAGAGTGCTTTCCATTCCCGGATCTCTGTATGAAGTAAAGAATCCCTCACCGTTACGGATCAACTGACAGGAAACGCCATATGCTCCTCCCTTGACGCGAACCTCATTCCAGAGATATCCAAAGTTCAATAAATGACGTACTACATCCAGCACTCCCTTTTTGATACCGGACATATCATTGCATTTTCCCGCCAGCGCCACATACTGCACTTCTGCCGGCGTCATGATCGCTTCATTCTTTGGCCCATATTCTCTTGTAAACGGGGGCATTACATCTTCCGGCCGGTCAATATCTGTTTGCTGTTCAAAATGCTCCAGCTTTTCAAGGAACGCCGGAAACTCCTGATCCAGTGCTTTCATTCCCTGCTTGTCTGCCGTACAGGAGATGGTCATATTGGCACACCGGAAAATTTTATGCAGTAACGCCAGACATCCCTTCTGCAGCCTTTCCTTTTCCTGATCAAAATGATCATCGAGCGATGCCAGATACTGATAATAGCCATAACCGCCATACTGCTCTGTCAGCCAGTCGGTCTCTGACAGGTGAGACATTGCCCGAAGCATTGCCGCCTGGTGGCCGGCAGACATCAGGCTCATTTTTTTGCGGGAACGAGCCTCTGCTACGACCTCGCGAAGGTGCTTTTCATCGGCAAAGCTTGTGGTAAACATGATCTCTGCCATAAGCTTCAAGGCCTCAGAAAGCTTACTGCGAAGCACTTTGGTACTCATCTCAAAACGAACTCTGCAGGCATCCTCCTCACCATACATACGATAGAAATTTACATCGGCACCAATGCCGCCGGTGTGGAAATTAATCTCCGTGTCCAGACTGCTGTAGCTGTGGGACGCCGTGTCCATATAACCTAACAGTGTCTTTAAAAAGCTCATCTGAGGCATATAGTCCCTGCAGTCGTCCACATCAAACAGCAGATCCAGATACACAATATCATTGGTATGGATATCATGATGCATCACCGGAATGCCACATAAGGTCTCCTTTTTATTGTAAATTGGTGCAATTTCTTTGCCAATATCTTCTCTGGATAGCATTGGTATCTTTTCCAGTACCTCCTTCGGAGACGGCTCCTCCTGATATGCCTTAAGCGCCTTGGTGTCCTCGATCAGCTGCCGGATCCCATCCTCAGACAGGGATGCTTTATACGCCGCCAGACGATCCTTTTCCTTCTGCTCTGCCTCCGCAGCCAGACCCTTTTTCGGCTTCATCTCCACCAGAACGGCATGAGGATTTTCTAACAGATACTCCCTGATCAACCCCTCATAGTAACCGGTGCCTAACTTCGTTCTCAAAAATTCATAAGTATCTTGAAAACAAAGGGCATCATATGGCATCTTATCATCATAGAGCCAGGTTTTCATGGTATTGAGCCCATAGATCAGTCCTTTTGGGAACATACCGTAATCTGCCTCGCGCTCTTTAAATTCCATCGAATTGATCGCTGCCTCCAATGCCTTCTGATCCATTCCCAGCTCCACCTGCTCCTGCAGGGTGCTGCGGATGATATCGTAAAAACGCTGTCTGTCTCCTGCCTTGGCATTCTGTGTGGTCAGTGCAAAATAACTCTGCCGCAGGATATCACAGAAATCCACATCTATGTCCGTGCCGATCCCGGCATCAAGAAGTGCCTGCTTGAGCGGAGCTCCCGGCATCTCCGCCAGAACATACGCCATAATCTCAAACGCCTTGCAGACCTTCACATCAAGGGTTACATCCATTGCCGCTGCAAAGGCATAATATGTCTTTTCGTCGCTGTCCTCATTTTCGGAAACCGCATACTCTGTCTCTAATTCCTTCATCCGGGTAAACGGCTTTTGCAGTGGAATGGAAGAATCCAGCTCGATCGCAGGAAAATCCTTCAGATAATGCTGGTCCATCCACTCCAGTCTCTCCTCAATATCCATATCGCCATACAGATAAATATAGCTGTTGACCGGATGATAATAATGGCGGTGAAAATCCAGATACTCCTCATAAGTAAGATCCGGAATGTTGGCAGGATCTCCTCCGGATTCATTGCCGTAGGTATTGTCCGGGAACAATCCGTTCATCACGAAACGCTCCAGCTTTCCGTCCGCAGAGGAAAATGCTCCCTTCATCTCGTTAAATACAACACCGTTGTAGATTACAGGATCCTCCGGCGAGTCCAGCTCATAATGCCAACCCTCCTGTTTGAAGATTTCCTCATGCTCATAAATATTCGGATAAAAGACCGCATCCATATAAACATGCATGAGATTCTGAAAGTCCTTGTCATTGCAGCTTGCCACCGGATACAATGTCTTGTCCGGGTAGGTGGTGGCATTGAGATAGGTGTTTAAGGAACCCTTCACCAATTCCACAAAGGGATCCTTTGCCGGAAACTCTCTGGAACCGCAAAGCACTGTATGCTCTATAATATGCGGCACACCAGTCGCATCCTTTGGCGGAGTGCGGAAGCCAATGGAAAATACTTTATTAGTGTCCTCATTGCTCAGAAAAAGAACTCTCGCCCCGCTTTTTTTGTGCCGGAGAGCCAGTGCGAAGCTGTCGATCTCCGGAATCGTTGCTGACTGCTCCAGTATATATGCGTCGGGTATTTTTACCTCTTGTATGTTTTTGATCTTTGATGCCATAAATTAACTAACCTCCATCGATTGCTCTGTATTACAAACTTTCTCTTTATATACTATACCCAAAATCTGTCAAAAAGTAAAACCCTGTCCGAAAAGATTTTTACAGACTGTGGCGTTCCGCCATTGATGCTTTGAATATAAAAAAGGGCAAAACGAGCATTTTCCTATACACTCAAAAAGACAGCCTGGCACTTTTACGCAGTACCTGCTGTCTTTCTATACTCTCTATATACGGTGTCTTCTGATACCAGTTGAGCTTATTGATATAATTGTTCAAAACGCTGATATGCCTCATCCCACACATCCGTATCCTGCGGAAGATATTCTGCGGTATCAAAGGATGCTGCAAGAATATTGCATTTTTCTTCTCTGGTCCGGTATGCTCCCAGTGCATAAAGCTGTTCCATAATATTGCCAACAGCGGTTGCCTCACTGGCACCTGTGATCACAGGAATCCCCAATGCATTGGCGGTAAACTGGTTGAGCACCTGATTCTGTGCACCGCCCCCCACGATATAAAGCTTTTCTTCCCATGTGATATACGGCCTCAGACTCTGATATACCTGCCGGTAACGCATGGCAAGACTTTCCAGAACACAGCGGATCAATGCCCCGTCTGTCTGCGGTACCGGCTGACCGGTCTGTTCGCAGTACGCCCGGATCTTCTCCGGATAATTGCCAGGCTGCATGAAATCGTCCGGGCGGATAAAGCTTTGCAGCGGTTTCTCTGCTGCCGCCATTTCGTTCATCTGTGCAAAGCTGTACTCCTTGCCCTCTCTCTGGAAGCTGCGGCGCAGCTCCTGATTGAGCCAGAGTCCTATAATATTAACGGTCGGACGATATCCTCCGTCCCAGGTTCCCTCGTTGGATATCTTGTCATGAATGACCTGCTCTCCCTCCAGCATGGTTCTGGAAGAAATCCCCATCAGGGACCATGTTCCACTGGACAGGAAGGTAAACTCCTCCTCTCTGGCAGGCACGGCGGCAACAGCACAGGCTGTGTCATGGCCTGATACTGACAGGATATGAAGCTTCTCCTGTCCTACCTCTCTGGCAACGTCCGGTCTGAGCGGTCCCAGATCCTTTCCGGCATAGTCAAGCGGTGCCAGCAGAGACGGATCTATTCCTGCTTTCTCCATCAGCTCCACTGCCCATTTCTTTTCCTTCATATCCAGAAGCTGTGAGGTGGACGCGATAGAATACTCGCTGTGTACTACTCCCGAAAACAGGTACTCGATCAGATTCGGCATGAACAGGATCTTATCTGCCGCCTTCATCTGCTCCGGCATCGCCTTCTGCAAATAACACAGCTTATATAAGGTATTATACGCAAGGCTTGCAATACCGGTCTGTGAAAATGCGTAGCGTTCTCCCTCCTGTACTGCCTCATCGTGATCCTTCTCCTCCGATACAAAAGATGCCAGAACTGCATCCATGTTGTCCTGATCCAGTGCCGCATCCCGGTAGCTTCCCGGCATGCCGAGAAGATTCCCCTGTGCATCGATCATCCCACAATCCACGCCCCAGGTATCAAAACCAACACCGGAAAGAGGTTCCTTACAAAGGCGCATCCCTTCCTTCATCTCCTCGTAAAGGGAGACGATATTCCAGTATGCCCGTCCGTTTAAAACGGAAAAGTTGTGTGGAAAACGGTGGATCTCCTCTAAAGTGATCTTCGTACCATCAAAACGAGCCAACATACCTCTGCCGCTGCTGGCTCCCAGATCAAACGCCAATACATTAATCGTATCCATATCCTTCCTCCATATATTTCGTTTGTACATACGTTTATGTAGATATTATTACTGACTGTCTATCGCAGATATCTCCGTGATCTCACCATAAGTCGGAACTCCGGATCAGCAGTGAATTCCTAACCGGATATCTGATTCGCTTCCCGCAGATACTGTAAAAATTCCCGTTCCGGTAATGGCTTGGAATAGAAATATCCCTGCAGAAAATCCCCCTGCAGCCTTTTAAAGATATCAATATGCTCCTGCGTCTCGATCCCTTCTGAGATAATCCTCTTTCCTTCTGCATGGATCATCGGTACCAGCTGGTCAAGATATTTATTTTCTCCTCTGCCATAAGACCATACAAGACTCTTATCAATCTTTACAAAATCCACCGGCAGACTCACAATACTGCTGACATTGGAATAACCGGTTCCAAAATCATCCAATGCGATCTTGGCTCCCGAGGAACGAAGAGTTTCCAATGTCTCCCGTATCTCTTCCTTATCCATAATGCCGCTCTCCGTAATCTCCAGATGCATTCTCGACATCGGAATATCGTACTCCCCGGCGATCCGGATCAGATTTTGTGCAAGCTCCTCATAACAACACTGCACCGGGGAAAGATTGATATTAATATCATCAATCCCCATGTCAAAGATATGATTCTGCGTAGCAAAGATACATGCCTTACGGTAAATCTGCTCTCCCAATGCGATAATATCACGATTCTCCTCCGCTACATGAATGAAAAACTCCGGATTGATAAATTTTTTGTCCTTATCCTTTAACCGGGACAATACTTCAAGAGATGTAACACGCCCCTTTTCCAAGGAATAGATCGGCTGAAAATAGATCTCAATACTGTTATCCACAACTGCCTGTTCCACCAGTTCCGCCACCTTCTGCTTTTCTTCGGCCGGCTTGACCGCATCATGAGTCAGAGGGATCAGCTCGCCTGCCTTGTGATGCCCCTGATGATCCGATCTCGCATAAGCTACCCTCTGCAAGAGCTCATCAACCGATTCACAGGCATCCGGAATATTGACCTCATAAAAGCAATACTCATGAACGATCTCTTCTCCATCTATCGTCCAGATCTTTGGCATGACATCCACAAAACGCTGATGAACTTCCCTCGTTTCCTTCTCATTTGGAAGCAGGATTGCAAAAGTAGAGGCTGCAATATGATAATAATCCTTATCTCCGCATTCCTTCTGCATCAGTTCCGCCATCGCCGCCTGAATTGCAGTCAGCTTGGAATCCTCATACATTTCTGTCATCGCATTAAAATTGATAATGCGGATGATCAGCACACTGCACTCCTCCTTGTATGCCATCTTTTCCCGAACCGTTTCCTCAAAACCATGCATTTTGAAAAAACCGGTCACCTCATCCATAAAATAATCGGAATTCTGCAGGAACAGATAGCAGCACAATATCATGACACTGTTGACCGCATAAACAAATAAAAAATCAGGAAACAACGTGTATTGAAGAATCTTTGCTGTCACAGTTACCACAGGAAGGACTATGATCCATTTTTTGATCCTCCCGGATACAAAAGAAACCTTGTGCATCAGGATCAGCGGAACAAATAAATATACAAAACTCAGAGCCGTGACCAGATAATACCAGTCATTTTTGTAAAACACTCCCTGTGCATCAAAACGGTAAAGCAGACCGGTAAACGGGGTTGCCACAACCATTATGACCCCAAGAACAAACGGAATGCACCAAAATAGTCTGTATTTCCGGACAAAATCCAGCCGGTGGAGCAGTTCCATGGCATACATAGAATAATTTACCGAGTATACCAGTGACGATATCAAAAAAAGGCTCTGCACCAGAACTCCAAGCCACACAGGCACAGGGTGATACGTTACAATTCCACAAAAGACATCCAAAACAGCAGTCCCTGCTCCCAGCACCATCAGCCAGAAAAACAGACTGCTCCGATAAACACGCAAATGTCTTTGTCGAAAAAATACAAGCGTTGCTGCGATCATAAACATAACTGCAGCAAGCTCATAATGAACCTGTATCTCCATTATACTTCCTCCATATACATATGAATCCGCTCCGGTGCCAGTACACCGGCATAATAATTTCCCTGAAGATAAGATATATTGCCAAGTTCCTTTACTTTCCTGTAGCAAACCTCATTGTTAATTCCTTCGAGACAGATTTTCCATCCATTGTCCCGCAGCATATTGATCTGATATTTTAAAACATCACTTTCTCCGGAGCAATACCTTCCTACCATTTTTTCACTGATCTTGACAACACGGAAAGGCATCTTCATAATCTCCTGCAGATTGCAGACGTTATCTCCGTAACGATCCAGAACCACAGTAATCCCTTCCCGGATCAGATCATTGATATATTGATCCAGCCGTTCAAAGGGAACGCTCATATCCTCTGTCATTTCCAGACATAACCGTTCCAGCGGAAACTCATATTTTCTGGCAAGAAAGCGGTATTCCCGAACCACTGTCTCCGAACTGATATGTAACGGTGTCACATTGATGATCAGCTTCTGGAAACCATGCTCCAGAATCCTCTCCTTCATCGCCAGCTCCATAGCACTTTCCAGAGTGATCCTGCCCAGCTCCCGGACATATCCCATCTCCTTTGCAACAGCCCAGATCGCTCCTTCCGGAATCGCCTTTCCGTTTTCTCTGCGCATATAGATTCTGGCTTCTATGGCATGTCTCCTGCCTGTGACCGCATCCATTACCGGAGAAACACCGATATCGCACCGTTTGTCCTGCATGATTTTTTTCAGCATGCGTCCAATCTGCAGCTCCAGATCAATATTCCGGCGAACCTCTCCTTCATAACGGAGAAGCTGTCTGTCATGAAGCTGGTCCTTCAACATCTTTTTCATGCTGGCAACCATTTTATAAAACTCAGACTGATCATATGCCGCTTCTTCCAAGGTCAGCATGTAAAATCCATAACTGATCGGAATGGATTTATTGTTGATCCGCAGTGTCCCCGGAAGCCTCTGGGAAACTGCCTCATAAAGAGCAATACTGTCCTCTTCTTTCCTCTGTAATACAGCAAAATCGGAGCCGTGAATATGAAACTGATTGTGTCTTCCTCCATACTGCCGCAGAATATCCCCAATCTCGCCCATAACTCCCACAAGCTCCTCTTCTTCACAAATACTTAATATGTTCAGGTAATTCTGTATTGTGATAAAAAGACAGCTGAATCTCTGGCGATATTGGAATTTTTCCCGGATCACTTTACGGAAACCTGCTCTGGAAAAACCACCGCTGATCCGGTCTGAATAGCGGTCCAGATTCTGATACAGCAGATAACAGACGAAAATCATAAATGCTGTTGCATAAAAACTTAAAAGATATGATGTGTCCTTCAACAAAACAAACTGCAGCACTACCATAACATTGTAATATATCCATAATGCCGTGCAGACGATCCCCCGATAAACAGCATTACGGGAAGAATCCAGAAATGCTGTCACACAGGCTCCCAGAAAATAAACCGTCACCAGAAGAAAGTTCAGATTTCCCAACGATCCCTTATAACAGACACCCTGGGCATCATAATAAAAAACCAGATGTGTGACGGGACTGGTCACATCCAGAATTGTCATGATCAATGCCGGAAGCACCATTTCAATGTTGCGGATGCTTTTCAGAATAACCCTGTGGCCACTGAGTGCATGCCAGTATCGTAAATAATAAAGCGCCATCCAGATCATTGCAACTCTCGGAACCACGGATTTCAGATTCCACATATAATAACTGTCTGGAAACACAAACTCCCGAAATATATTGACAGCAATATCAAGAGCAGAAAAGAATACACCTGCCCGGAGCAATTGTTCAAAACAGCGGTTCATATACAGATCCAGCCAGTTTTTCTTTTTGTAACTGACCGCAATGACAATCAAAAATATCACTGCGATCACTTCATATGCATACTCGCTCGCCATGTGCTCCTCCATTCCAATACTGCCCGAAATCCTCATTCACTCTACTCATCTGCCGCACTGTGCTGAAACAGATTGTATCTGTCTTTTCCGGAACGTTTGGACAGATATAATGCCTTATCTGCTTTCTGGTAGACAGACATAAAATCCTCTCCGTCCGTCGGTGCAGATGCAATACCGATACTTGCAGAAACCTCCACCATATGATCCCCATTGGCATATTCTGCCTTGAGACTCTGGCAGAGCTGCTCGCCTTTCTGAGTCATATATTCTGTAAAATTATCCAGATCAAAAGCATCAAATCTCACAAATACTGCAAACTCATCTCCGCCCAGGCGTCCGATCAGTGCATTTGACGGGAATACCTGCTTAATCTTCTCCGCCGTCTCCTTCAGAACAAGGTCTCCATATGCATGACCCAGATTATCATTGACTTCTTTAAAATTGTCCAGATCAATCATAAAGAACACAAGATTTTCACTACCGATGCGGTGCTCCAGCTGTGCAGAAATCCTGCTCTCCATGGTTTTTTTGTTTAAAATTCCCGTCAGGAGATCATTTTCTGCCATCTCAGTAAGTTCCTTCTCCTGTGTCATCTGGGAGTCAATATTCTCCATACGCATCACGAAACGTTTATTTTTGCGGTTCTTTTCATTCTTGACAAGCGTGCCGCTCACTGCATACCATGCATAGGTATCATCCAGCCTGCGAAGCAGCAGATCTTTTTTGAAACACTCCTCTCCACTATCAAAAAAATTACGTATTTCTGAACGGATCGGAGTTATCTCCTCATTGACCCAGTTGTAGATGTCATAGACCTCCACTCCCATAAAATCCAGCACATCAAAGCCCGTAAATGAACCAATATCCCCCGTCACGACCAGATGCTGGGGTGAAAATGTATAGTCCAGCCAGATACTTTCATTGTGTGCTGCAATCAGATCATATCGTTCTTTTTCCTTGTAGATTTTTTGAAATTGAATCCCCAGAAATGCACCCCCTGCACAAAGCACTACAACGAACACGATCAAACCTGCGATCACAGGAACAAATACTTCCTGACCTGCCGCCGCAGTGATCGGATAAAATAATAGATTTTGCCACATATTTTCTGTCTTCGAATCCTTTCTATATGTGATTTCCCATATAATGTGCCCTCTCCTCATCCTTCCTTCTCAAATGAAACCGCATCCACCCGGATTTTCCTCAACATTCCTCCGATCATGTCCATAATATTCCTTATGTGAAATCCGAATTATTATTAATTATATCATCCTTCTGCAAAAAAAGAAAGTTTTTCGTAAATTAAATTTACCATTAAATTTTAGTTTACAAAGCCGTCCGTTGACTGCCGTATTCCGGCTGTTTATTCTGCCAGTCCTGCCACCATTTCATGGACGTAGTCATAAATGTGGGAACCTGCATTCTCACCGTACCTGGCAACAATCTTCACAATAGCACTTCCCACAATGGCTCCGTCCGCAATAGAGCTGTACTTATGCACCTGCTCCGCTGTGTTGATACCAAAACCAACGGCTGTCGGTATATCTGTGACTTCTTTGATCAATCCAACGATCCTGCCCACATCTGTAGTGATCTCACTGCGGACTCCTGTTACTCCCATGGAAGATACTACATAGATAAACCCGGTCGCTTCCTTTGCGATCATCTGGATCCGGTCCTCAGAGGTCGGTGCGATCAGGGAAATAATATCCACATTATGAGCTGCCGCAATACCGGCTAACTCCCCCTTCTCCTCAAACGGCATATCCGGAATGATCACGCCGTCGATTCCGACTTCCTCACATTTAGAACAGAATTTTTCATAGCCATACTTAAACAATGTATTGAGATATGCCAGAAATACCAGTGGAATCTGTGTCTTCTGACGGAGACGTGCCACCATGTCAAACAACTTATCGGTAGTACACCCTGCCGAAAGTGCCCGGATATTTGCCTCCTGGATCACCGGCCCCTCTGCGATAGGATCCGAGAATGGGATACCAAGCTCCACGAGTCCTGCTCCTGCCTTTTCCATCTGCAGGACAAACTCCTCTGTTTTATCAAGATTCGGATCGCCTGCTGTTATAAATCCGATAAATGCCTTTTTGCCGTCAAATGCGTTATGTATCCTAGTCATGTAAATCAACCCCCCTGTATCTTGCAATTGCTGCCACATCCTTGTCACCACGTCCTGACAGACAGCAGATAATGATCTGATCTTTTCTCATAGTCGGTGCAAGCTTCATCACATGAGCTACTGCATGGGAGCTCTCGATGGCTGCGATAATGCCTTCCTCTCTGGCAATATATTCAAATGCCTGCACAGCCTCCTCATCGGTTACCGGGACATACTGTGCTCTACCGATATCCTTGAGATATGCATGCTCCGGTCCAACGCCAGGATAATCCAGTCCCGCCGAAATAGAATATACCGGTGCGATCTGTCCATACTCATCCTGACAGAAATAAGACTTCATTCCATGGAATACACCCTCTGTACCGGTTGCCATGGTTGCCGCCGTTCTGTCTGTGTCTACGCCAAGACCTGCCGCCTCGCAGCCAATGAGTTTAACATCCTCATCCTTGATAAACTCATAAAACATTCCCATGGCATTGCTGCCACCGCCGACACATGCCATCACCACATCCGGAAGCTTTCCTTCCTTTTCCAGGATCTGTGCTCTCGCCTCGCGGCTGATGACGCTCTGGAAATCACGGACGATCATCGGGAATGGATGAGGTCCCATAACAGAACCGAGGACATAAAGGGTATCATCCACACGGCTGGTCCACTCACGCATACATTCGTTGACGGCATCCTTCAATGTCATGGTGCCGCTCTCCACCGGGTGAACCTTTGCCCCCAGAAGCTCCATACGATAAACATTGAGTGCCTGACGGATCGTATCCTCCTTGCCCATATAGATTTCACATTCCAGTCCCAGAAGTGCCGCCGCCGTTGCCGTTGCAACACCGTGCTGTCCCGCACCGGTCTCCGCAATGATGCGGGTCTTGCCCATCTTCTTGGCAAGAAGTGCCTGACCCAGTACGTTATTGATCTTGTGTGACCCGGTATGATTCAGATCTTCTCTCTTAAAGTAAATCTTGGCTCCTCCCAGATCCTTCGTCATCTTCTCCGCATAATAAAGCAGCGAAGGACGTCCTGCATACTCTTTTAACAGCGTGTTTAATTCCTGATTAAACTCCTCGTCCTTTTTATAAAACTTGTAGGCATCCTCCAGTTTCTTGATCTCATTCATCAAGGTCTCCGGAATATATTGTCCGCCATGGATACCATATCTTCCTTTCTGACTCATAATTTATTCTCCATTTCTTTTATATTTCATACCGTTTTATCGCCGGTATCATTTGCATTACTCTGCATATCCGATAAATTCCTTTACCGCTGCCACCCTGTCATCTGCACGCATCATGGTTTCCCCGATCAGCACACCGTTGACGTTATGTTCCATGAGCTGACGGATATCTTCCTTTGTTTTGATCCCGCTCTCCGATACAAAAAGTACATTCTCCGGCACACTCTGACGATAGCGGATACTGTTATTAATGTCAACCGTAAATGTATGAAGATCACGGTTATTAACGCCGATCAGGCGTGCCCCGATCATTAAAGCACGATTTACTTCTTCCTGATCATGTGCCTCCACGAGAGCTGTCAATCCTAAGCTGTCCGCAATATCAAAAAACCGTTTCAACTCCTCATCCGTCAGGATCGCACAGATCAGAAGAACTGCATCTGCCCCCATAAGCTTTGCCTCATAGATCATAAATTCATCTACCACGAAATCCTTACGGATGATGGGAATACTGACTGCTTCGCGAATTTCCTTCAGATAAGTATCACTGCCCTGAAACCAGTACGGCTCTGTCAGCACAGATATCGCACGTGCACCGCCCTTTTCATAGTCTCCGGCAATCTCTATATACGGAAACTCCTCTGCGATCACCCCTTTGGAGGGAGATGCTTTTTTCACCTCGCAGATAAAGGAAAGTCCCGGGGCTGCAATGGCTTTTTCAAAAGGAAAACCCGTGTCACTGTTCATCGCCAGAGCCTTCTCCCTGATCTGATCAAAAGGCTTCTCCTGCTTTAACTGTGCGACACGCTCCTTCGTTTTTGCCGCAATCTCATTTAATATCGTCATAATAATTTCTATTCCCTTCCCAGTCCACAAACTGCGGACTGCCGGCACATTATGCACCACTTATACCTCTTTCTCTTTCTATGCGTTTGTCAACTCAATAAAAGCATCCAGCTGTTTCAAAGCCTTTCCGCTGTCAATGATCTCTCTTGCCATTTCAATACCCTGCTTGATAGAAACATTCTCCTTGGAAATATGGAATGCTGCACCTGCATTTAATAACACAACATCACGCTTCGGCCCTGTTTCTTTTCCTTCGAAGATATCTCTGACGATCTGCGCATTGACTGCCGGCTCTCCACCCACCAGATCACTTTTCTGACAAGTTTTGAAACAAAACTGCTCCGGTGTGATCTCGTATGTCTTAAAGTCGTCTCCGTCAAATTCACAGACCTTTGTCGGTGCACTTAATGAAATCTCATCCATGCTGTCCATACCATAAACAGCCATGCCCTTCTTAACACCAAGGTTGTGGAGTACATGTGCCAGAGGCTCTACGAGATCTGCGCTGTACACACCGTAAAGCTGCATAGTTGCTCTTGCCGGGTTTGCCAGAGGTCCCAGAAGATTAAACAGGGTACGGATACCCATTTCCTTGCGGACAGGTCCGACAAAACGCATAGCCGGATGATATTTCTGCGCAAACAGGAAGCCGATATTGATCTGATCCATGACTTTCTTCATCCTGGCTGCATCCACATCGATCTTTACACCAAGGGCTTCCAGACAGTCCGCTGTTCCGCACTTGCTTGATGCGGCACGGTTTCCGTGTTTTGCCACAGTGACGCCACCTGCTGATACGATCAGGGAAGCAATTGTGGAGATATTGATGGTATTGGAGCCGTCTCCGCCGGTTCCCACGATCTCCAGTACATCCTTGTCATTCTCAAAGTGCTCGCAGTGATCTCTCAGATATTTTGCTGCTGTTGTGATCTCGCTGATGGTCTCACCCTTCATGGAGAGTGCAGTCAAAAACGCTGCCTTCTGCGCATCTGTTGCCTCGCCGCTCATGATCTCTCCCATCACCTGCTCTACCATGCTGTCATCCAAATCTTCTCTCTTACCTAAGAGCGCAATTGCTTCTTTAATCATGATTTTACACCTCCAAAAAGTTTTTCAATATTGTTCTGCCCTCCGGTGTCAGGATGGACTCCGGATGAAACTGTACACCATATATATCATAATCTGTATGCTTTACAGCCATGATCTCGCCGTCCTCTGTCTCAGCAGTCACCTTCAGGGTATCCGGGATCGTTTCCTTTACTGCTGCCAGAGAATGATACCTTGCCACCTCTGTGGTTTCTCCCATGCCCTTAAAGATCGGACATGTGTTATCCAGCTTTGTCACAGACATTTTGCCGTGCATCAGCTTCTTTGCATAGGAAACGGTTGCCCCAAAGGTTTCACAGATTGCCTGATGTCCCAGACATACTCCTAAGATTGGAAGCTTTCCTTTGAAATACCGGATCGCCTCCTCACAGATTCCTGCATCTGCCGGTCTGCCAGGACCAGGCGAAATGATCAGATGCGTCGGATGCATCGCCTCCAGTTCCTGTGGGGTATACTGGTCATTTCGCACCACTTTGATGTCCGGCTCCAATTCTCCTATCAACTGATAAAGATTGTAGGAGAAACTATCGTAATTATCAATGAGTATAATCATGTTTTAATCCTCCTTAATCCAATTCATCACTTTCATTTACCGCATTCATAACTGCTCGTGCTTTATTTAAGCACTCGTTATATTCGCTCTCCGGAACACTATCTGCCACAATTCCGGCTCCGGAACGGACAAAAACTTTGCCGTTCTTCTTGTAAGCGATACGGATTGCGATGCAGGTATCAAGATTGCCGGTAAAATCAACGTATCCAATGGCTCCTCCATAAATTCCGCGCTTGTTGTTTTCCAGCTCATTGATGATCTCCATGGCACGAATCTTTGGTGCACCGGAAAGGGTTCCTGCCGGAAGTACGGCATCTACCGCATCCAGACTGCAGCGATCCTCTCGGATCTGTCCGGCCACAGTGGAGCCAATATGCATGACATGGGAATAACGCTCAATGGACATATATTTCTCCACCTTTACCGTACCAAACTGACTGATCTTTCCCAGATCGTTCCGTCCCAGATCTACCAGCATATTGTGTTCGGCTCTTTCCTTTTCATCGGAAAGAAGGATCCGCTCCAGTTCTTCGTCCTCTTCCTGTGTCTTTCCTCTCGGCTTCGTCCCTGCCAACGGGAAGGTATGTAAGACACCATCCTCCAGCTTTACCAGCGTCTCTGGGGAAGCACCTGCCACCTCCATGTCATCGCTGCTGAAATAGAACATATAAGGCGATGGATTAATCGTCCGGAGATGACGGTATGTATTTAACAGGCTTCCTTCATAATCGGCCTCCAGGCGGTTGGAAAGCACCACCTGAAAGATATCACCCTCGTAAATATATTTCTTTGCCTTTTCTACCATGGCACAATACTCTTCCTCGGAGAAAAGCGCCCGGAAATCCGAGGTGATCTTTCCCGGTTCGATCGGTGTCGGTGTACCCTCCCGGATCAGTTTGATGATCTCCTCGATCTCTGCGGTGCATCTGGTATATTCTGCTTCAATGTCTTCCATGCGGGCATTGGCGATCACAATGATCTTCTGTCGCAGGTTATCGAAAGCGATCACCTTGTCAAACAGCATCAGATCCACATCCTTAAAGCCCTCTGTATCCTCTGCATCCAGATTTAACTTCGGCTCACTGTACTTCACATAATCATAGGAGAAATATCCTACCAGTCCACCGGTAAAGGTTGGAAGCCCGGCTACCTTCGGGCTGGTGTATTCTGTCAGAAGCTCCTTAATGCCCTCTCCCGGATGCTCCATGGTCTTTGTCTTCGTGCTTCCGTTGCGGATCGTCAGCGTTCCGTTCATACAGGTGATCTCCATTTTCGGATCATATCCCAGGAATGTATATCTGCCCCAACGCTCCTGATGCTCCACACTTTCCAACATGTAGCAGTGCCTGCTGACACCTTTCAGAATGCGAAGAACTTCAATCGGTGTCCGGATATCCGAAAGGATCTCCTTGCTGATGGGAACTACCTTGTAGCCCTCTCCCAATTTTTTTGCCTCGTCTAAAGTAATCATCATTCCACCTCTTTCTTTTCGCCCGGCATGGTTTCCTACACACTAAAAAAGTCCCTGACTATCACAGATATTGTGATAATCAAGGACGGTAAATTCTATTAACCGCGGTGCCACCTTGCTTTATGGTTTCCCACACTCTCAGCGAAATACAATCATATTTCCGGCAACTGACGTATGCCCTCACGTCATGGAATACTCAGAAGAATCCTTCCTTTGACCATGCCCTCAGTGGTCCATTTAATGAATCGCATTTCCGCAGGTTCTCAGCAATCCCTGCTCTCTGTAGGCGCGTACCTCATTTTTATCTCCACTTCAACGGTTTGAAATATTCGGTTTGTTTATATTATACTCCGATTTTCTGATTTGTCAATCACTTTTCCGAGTAATTTGATAGAGTACCTATACTTCCTGCCAAAGTGCTGTTGTACCCCGGTCATCTGCCTGTTTTAGCGGACACAGGTGGAGATTGCCTCGATCGCCACGCTACCGCCGCGGACCACTTCGACCCGGTTGACAAATGTCTTTTTAAACAACTCGATCATATCGTTATTATGTGCCTCTGTCTTGACACATTCCACCAGAACGGTACTCCTGTCATAATCGACAACTTCCATCCCAAAGGTCTGCACGATCCGGAAAATCTCCTGTTTATCCTTTTCGCTGCAGCTATGAACCTTGATATATAACAACTCCTTCTTGCGGATCGGAATATCCGTAAAATCAAGAACCTTGATCACCTCCACGCTCCGGTTTAACTGCTTGATGATCTGCTCAAAGGTCAGATCGTCGCAGGTCAGCCCGATGGTCATTCTTGAAATCGTAGGATCCTCGGTCATTCCCACGGTCAGGGTGTCCAGATTGTAATTTTTGCCGGAGAATAATCCGGACACTTTTGCCAGTACACCGATCTGATTTTCTACGTATGCAGAAATCACTCTTTTCTTTGTCTCCATATTTTCACCTCAGCCTTTCCTATCTTATATCTATTCGCATCTTGGTCGTATCTCTAAATCTCCATGATCATATTATCCAGTGAATTGCCTACCGGTACCATTGGCGCAACATTTGCTTCCCGCTCAATGATAAACTCTAACAGCGTCGGTGCATTCTTGTGAGAACGTGCAAATTCAAACGCCTTTGGAATATCCTTTTCATCGGTGATCCGCATACCGTATGCATCGTAGCTCTCCGCCAGCTTGACAAAATCCGGGCTGTATTTCGGACACTTTTTATTGGGATCCATACAGTTATGCTGACAGCTTCTGCGATAGGTCAGACAGGTACAGGAATATCTCCGGTCAAAGAGCATCTGCTGCCACTGTCTTACATTTCCCAGATACCCGTTATTGAGAACGATCAACGTCAACGGAATCTCCAGTGCCACTGCCGTCGCAAACTCCTGAATATTCATCTGCATACCGCCGTCTCCGGAAATCGCAAAGACGTCCGCATCCGGGTTACCAAGCTTTGCTCCGATTGCTGCCGGGAATCCGTAGCCCATGGTTCCGAGACCTCCGGAGGTCAGAAGCTGACGATTCCCCTCCAGCTCCAGAAACTGTGTGGTCCAAAGCTGGTTTTGCCCTACGTCTGTGGCAACAATGGGACGTTTATAATTCTCTGCAATATATTTGATGATCTTCTCCGGAGTCAGTCCTTCATAACGCTCCATGGTGATCGGATATGTTTCCTTCCATTCCTTCAATCTGTCTACCCACGGCTCAATCTTTAACGGTGCAGCATACTCCAGAATTTTCTCGATCGCAAGCTTCGCATCCGCAACGATCGGGACATCTACAACGATATTTTTAGAAATAGAAGCGGAATCAATATCAATATGTATGATCTTGGCATTTTTGGCAAATTCACTGATCTTGCCGGTGATACGGTCGTTGAAACGGGTACCGATGGAGAAGAGCACATCACACTCGCTGACCGCATGATTGGCCGCATAGCTGCCGTGAATACCGATATTTCCCATATAAAGCGGGTGACTTGTAGGAATGGCTCCTTTTCCCATGATCGTTGTGATCACCGGTACACCGGTAAGCTCCACCAGTTTTTTCATCTCCTCATTGGCACAGGAAATATTGACACCGCCTCCCAGCAGGAATAATGGTTTTTTTGCTTTCTTTAATAAAGAGACCGCTTTCTTGACCTGACCTACATGAACGCTTTCGTTTGGCTTGTATCCCCGGATATTTACCTCCTCCGGGTACTCCTCATCTCCCATGGCCACCTGGATATCCTTTGGCAGATCCACCACAACCGGACCCGGTCTGCCGGTTCTTGCAATATAGAATGCCTCCTTAATGATCCGTCCCAGATCCTCTCTCTTTCGCACGGTCACAGCATATTTGCAGATATTGCGGGTGATCCCGACGATATCTACCTCCTGAAAGGCATCATTTCCCATAAGCCCCAGTGGCACCTGTCCGGTAAAACAGACTAGCGGCACACTGTCATAGTTTGCTGTCGCAATACCCGTCACAAGATTGGTTGCTCCCGGTCCGCTTGTCACAAGGCAGACGCCTACCTTTCCTGTAGATCTGGCATATCCATCTGCTGCATGGATCAATGCCTGCTCATGTCTTGGAAGGATCATTTCAATCTCATGTTCATCATAAAGTGCATCAAAGAGATCGACTGCCTGTCCTCCCGGATACGCAAACAGGGTGTCAACGCCTTCTGCTTTCAGTGCTTTTACAAATAATTCGGTACCTTTGATCATCTTATTGCCCCTTTCTATCTCTTGTCGGAAATCCTCATTTCCTATTTCCTAAAAAAAGTCCTAAGCCTTACGACTTAGGACGAATATACTCCGTGTTACCACCTAACTTCGGGAAAGCTGTCACAATGGCTGTAAATCCGCCACGGTAAGTCTCCCGCACTCTGCCGGCACGCAGATATATGATATATCTGATATACCGTTCCCCTGTAACGGTGGGAATCCGTTGGATGCTACTAAGGATATGCTCCCGTTCGTTCCACTGCTCAAAGGCTACTTCCATACAGTCAGAATGAGAACTTTCACCGGCCGTTCTCTCTCTCCAAATCCGAAAAGTATGTACTCCTCCTCGTCATCGCTTTTTAAATCATAAACTTTTAAATGAATCACTGATCTTTAAATCAAATAATAAAAAATGATACTCTTTTTTTCTCCTTATGTCAAGAAAAATGTTCCTCCAGCAAATCCTTCTGCCATCTCCCTCTGGCAGCCTGAATTTTATTTTACAAACAGCATCAGAAAATCCACCGGCAAAAACTTTGCCAGGATCCGAAAGCCCTTCATCAGCGGGCCATACACAGAAACACTGTGCCCGTGCTTTGCATCCACCAATGCCTGATGCACTACTCTGTCTGCCCGTGCCATGGTCAGCTTCTTGTACAGCTTGACCGCCTCATAGGTCTCTGCAATATCAAAAAACTCCGTCTTTACCGGTCCCGGGCATACGGCTGTTACCGTGATGCCTTTTCCGGCAAGTTCCCTGCCCAATGCTCTGGAAAAGCTCAATACATAGGACTTGCTGGCCGCATAAACCGCAAAGCCCGGCTGCGGCATAAATGCTGCGGAGGATGCCATCTGTATGATCTGTCCCTGCTTTGTCATATAAGGAAGTGTGATATGTGTCACTGCTGTGAGTGCCCGGCAGTTGGTATCCACCATACCGGTACAGTCCTCCTCCTTCATTTTTCCAATCTTTCCAATGATGCCAAAGCCTGCGGCATTGACAAGGATACGAACCCTCGGCTGCTCCTTCTCCAGCGCCTTTTCCAGTGCATCAACGCCCTCCTGAAGACTCAGATCCAATGCAAGGATCTTCACTTTGCGTCCCAGAAGCTTCTCCTGCAGCTCCTCCAGTCTCTCTTTCCTTCTGGCAATGATCCAGAATTCATGAATGCTCGGATAATTCTGTGCGATCTGAACCGCAAACTCCCTGCCCATACCGGAGGAAGCCCCTGTGATAATTGCTACGTTTCCCTTTTTTCCCATATGAATAACCTGATCCTTTCCATTTATTTTCATGATTTTCGCACACTATTTCGTCGATTTCAGTTGATAATGTGCATCCTTTCGATGTTCCCCGTCAAACAGATAGTTGTACTGCAGTATGCGGTACTCCCTGATCCATTTCTGTATCTCATCGTCCGCCTCATCCAGATCATCCCAGCTGTAAAGATTTCCCTGGCGGTCATAAAAGCCGTTGGCTGTGATGGACGGTATATATTGATACATATCTAACAGAAACTTCTGGTAATCCGTCAATTCCAGCCCCGCCGTCTCTGTCATCAGCGTGGACAGATAGTTAATAGATATCTGCGGAATCTTTGTCTCCTGAATATCATAGTTGGCCCAGATCATAAACGGCACCTGATACCGCTTCATGGCATCCTTCTGGGACAGATTATCCGGCATTTCTCCCATGACTTTCTGATAAAAATAATCCGGCAGATGAGGCTGGTGATCTCCAAACAGCACAATGATCACCGGTTCCTTTACCTTCTCAAAATAGGCGATCAGATCCTTCAGGGCATCGTCCGACATTTTGATCAAGGAAAGATACTGCTCTGCCTCCGGCTGCAATGTCATATTTGTTAATTTTACCGGATCTTCAAAGGTATAATCTGTATCGTCATACGAACTGTGATTCTGCATTGTCACATTAAAGAGACAAAGGGAACTTCCTGCCTTTTTCTTTTCATAAAGAGACTCCAGCATTTCATAGTCTGACGCATCGGAAATATATTTGCGCACCAGCAATGGATTCTTGAAATCATCAATATCCAGAAACTCATCCATATGAAGAAGAGGATAAACCCGGTTCCTGTTGTAGCCAGAGGGATTATAGGGATGGATTGCCACAGCTTTGTCATAGCCATCCTGCGTCTTTATATTACTGACTACATTTGGCAGACAATCCTTGATGTACTGCAGGTATGGATTGCCCGGCAGAAATGCCTTGGTACAGCCCGTCAGGAATTCAAACTCGGAATTGGCAGTATAACCACCATATACCGAAGAGTCCGCATAACCACGGATCGTATTCTTTTTCAGGCTGTTAAAAAACGGCAAATATGCCTGATCCGTCTCAAACCGCCCCAGTACGCTGAGATCCGAAAAAGACTCATTCATGATCATAATGAGGTTAGGCGACTTTGCAGAACCGGCATGGGATGCCAGCACACTGTTGGTGGTGGATGCCTTCTGATACCGCGACAGGATCTCATCAGCCTTTGCCGGCGAATACCCTTCCGGCTTCTCTACCTTCGCCTGACCGGCATTCGCCGTAACATACAGAAGATATCCATAATCGGACATCCCTATACTATGATCCCAGGTCAGATTTGTCACATCCCCAAAAAATCCCTGTCCCAGATTGATCCAGACAAAAAAGGAAACGCCGGCTGCCGCTCCTGCCACCGATGCAATTCCCTGACGAAGGTTTTGAACCCTGGACCGGCCAGGCGTGACTACCACGCACAGCACGATAAAGGCAATCCCCAAAACCAAACCAAGCCACAGCTGCGGAGAGCCGTGGTACTTATACTCTCCTGCTACATTTGCCGCCGTTTTGACAGCATAAATATCCATATAGACAATGCCATATCCACGGAAAGCATCGACAAAATAATTTGCGGCCCCGAATATCAGCACAAATACTCCTGACAGGAGAAATGTGAGTCTCAACCATCGTGTCAATGACACGATGATGAGATTCACCCCCATCAGGAGCATGATGTTTTTGATACTATATTCTAATCCGATGCTGACAATGTCACCATCCAGAAAAGCCTCGATGATCACATATTCCACAAAGGACAATGCCACAAACAGAATTGCCTGAAACCAATACTGTCTGCAGAATCTGTCCCAGCCGGTCTCCTTCTTCATGATCTATTCCCCAATCTATCTGTTAATTTCCAAATCCCGGGAAGAGACTTCCCCAGCCGCCGGAAGAATCATCACTGCCGCTTTCACCGGAATTGTCATTTCCATCGGATCCCCCCTGTGAGTTTCCTTGATCCCCGGAATTATTATCGGAGCCGTTATTGCCGGAATTGTTATTGGAGCTCTCACCGGAATTATCCTTTCCGCTCTGAAGGCCATTTAAGGAGCCGGAACCCTGCAGTGTCACATCAAGCTCTTTCTCTACATAGCTGCCGTTATCACTACGTTTCAACGTAATCTTTACCTTTGTGCCCCTCTTGTAACTGTTGGCCTTTTCCTTCAGGCTTTCAATCGTTGTTACCTTAATACCGTTGATCGCTGTGATAATATCTCCCTGCTTGATGCCTGCCTTATCCGCAGCACCATCCTTGGAAACCTCCGCCACATAAACGCCCTCCGGCATATTAAAGTTGGATGCCTCCTCTGTGACTGTCTTACCGCTGATACCAAGATAACCCTTCTGGGCATCCGTGAGCACTTCACGGTTCATCAGCTCATCTATGATCGGCGTTGCCTCGGAGATCGGAATGGAATATCCTACACCTTCGACGGAAGAAGCTGCAATCTTGGAAGAATTAATACCAATCACCTCTCCCTTCATATTCAGCAAAGGACCTCCACTGTTCCCGGGATTGATCGCAGCATCCGTCTGAATGACCTTCATCTTGCTGCTCTGTGTGCTTCCATCCTCGCTCTGCTCTGTGATCTCTCTGTCCTTTGCACTGACATAGCCCACTGTCACAGACTGACCATATCCCAAAGCATTACCAATAGCAACCACCATCTCACCAACCTTACTCTCAGAAGAATCTCCCAAAGCAGAGATGCGGATGGAATTTAAGGTGGATTTCTTCATATCCTTCAATTTCACAGCGATCACCGCCAGATCTGCGGAAGAATCATTGCCTTTTGTTTTGGCATTATATACTTCTTCATCAATAAACTGCACGGAAACTGCCTTTGCCCCGTCCACCACATGGTTGTTCGTTGCGATCAGAAGCTCTGTATCATTCTTTCCCACAATAAATCCGGTACCGGCACTGACCTCATCCTGTCCCTGATAATACTGTCCAAACAGATCATAAGAGCCTTCTCCTTCTGTGGTACTGGTAATAGATACGATCGAAGGCATGGTCTGCTGTGCAATGCCGGACACATCTGCCGTTCCGATCGCTGTGCCGGATGATGCATTGGTATACTTCACATTATCCGTGGTATATGCGATCTGCTGTCCTCCGGTAATATTGACTCCCAGCACCTTGCTGGAGAAATAACATACCCCCTGAAAGCAGACAGCTGCAACAACACCAAACAATACGGCAAGACCGGCACATGCCGCTATCTTCCTGCCACTGAGAAATCCCTTTTTGCCGGATGCTTTGTTTTCCTTGGAAGGCTCCGGCTGTCCATATGTCTGCTGCCGGTCATTTCTCGTCTGCTGTGCACCCATGGAAGTCCATCCGCCACTGTCATTTCCCGATGTCTCATCCTTTGCATTGTCTGAGGTTTCCTGCGTTTGTGCATCCTCACCGGCGGTGTTTTGCGCTGTACCTGCTGATGACGCATTATCATCGGCGTGATAGTCTCCGGAGCTGGTAGCCTCCGGCTTGTGATCTCTATAGGAATAGCTGTAAACCGAACTGCTCTGCTCCTGCCCGGCCGGTTTTACCGTATCTTCACTTTTGTCCATAGGATTTCCATACTCTCCGGTATACTGATTGGTATCCTGTGTATCCTGATTTTTTTCTTCCATATCGTGTAACCTGCCTTTCATTCTTTTGAAAGAACCAATCTATGGTCTCTCTCCCTCCATATCTACTGCATAAGTCTAACAGCGATTTGTGACCTACTTGTGAAAAACGAATAAAAATTTTGTTCCTTTTCGAAATAATATTGCGATTTATACCAGAAACTATTATAATAAGGTGGTTCAAAATCTTTATTTAGAAGGTGATAATGTGATCAAGGATAACCAAAAACTGTTAAATCTGATGCATGTGATCGTGGATGCGTTCATCATTGCTCTTTCTTATATTTTAGCCTGGAGCCTGCGTTTTGAGGATACCTGGAGTCCTCTGGTGCAATGGCGTATCATTCCTGCCCCGATCGGATATATCCGTCCGCGTCAGGACTATATTAATATGCTTGTTTTTCTGGTTCCATGCTATCTGATTATATATTATTTCTGCAACTTATACAATCCGAAAAGAACTTCCAGCCGCCGGACAGAGCTTTTCAATCTGATCAAGGCAAATCTGTTAGGCATCATTTACTGCGTTGCCGTTCTTTTCTTTATTAAGCAGCAAAACTACGCACGACTGTTCCTTGGTATTTTTGCGATCATGAATCTGTGTATTGATTTCCTTTTCCGCATGACCGTCAACAAGATCCTGCGCAAGATGCGAAAGGCAGGCAAAAATTTAAAACACATCCTTCTGGTGGGTTACAGCCGTACAGCAGAGGGCTACATTGACCGTCTCCGGGTTCATCCGGAATGGGGATACTTCATCCATGGTATTCTGGATGACCATAAGAGCACAGAGGATTCCTATCGTGGCATTCCCGTCATCGGAAGTATTTCTATGCTGGAGGATCTGCTGAGTACCAATGCATACGATGAAATCGCGATCACGTTGAGCATTGACGAATTTTCCAAGCTGGAATCCATCGTGACGATCTGTGAGAAGGCCGGCGTGCATACCAAATTCATCCCGGATTACAATCATGTGATCCCGACGAAGCCGTATACCGAGGATCTGGATGGGCTTCCGATCATCCATGTGCGTCACGTTCCACTGAGTTCTTCTCTGAATAATGCAGTCAAACGTACCATTGATGTGCTCGGTTCCCTGTTCGGACTGATCATTCTGGCAGTTCCGATGCTGATCGTGGCACTGATCATCAAGATCACCTCACCGGGACCGCTGATCTTTAAACAGGAGCGGATCGGTCTGCATAATAAGGCATTTCAGATGTACAAGTTCCGTTCCATGAGGGTTCAGGATGCCTCCGAGGAGAAAAAGGCATGGACCACCAAAAACGATCCAAGAGTGACTCCGATCGGTAAATTTATGCGGAAAACAAATATCGATGAGCTTCCACAGCTTGTCAATGTCCTCCGGGGAGATATGAGTCTCGTGGGTCCCCGTCCGGAACGTCCGTTTTTTGTGAAAAAGTTCCAGGAAGTGATTCCACGTTATATGATCAAACATCAGGTGCGTCCGGGCATGACCGGATGGGCACAGGTCAACGGCTACCGGGGAGACACTTCCATTGTAAAACGTATCGAATGCGATCTTTATTATGTAGAAAACTGGACCTTATGGCTTGATTTCAAGATCCTGTTTCTGACCTTCTTCGGCCGGAGCGTCAATAAAAACGCATATTAAGATGCCGGGGCAAAAGCATTTTGTCCCCCGCATCATATGGTAACAACAAACAGAAAGGCAGGATATCCTTATGGAAAGCTATCGAAACCGTGCCGCCCACAATGAGCGGATCCGAAAGAAAAAGAAACAAAAGAAGCATATCCGCATTTTTATATTGATCCTGTTACTTTTGATCATGGCCGGAGTCCTGATGGTTCTGTCCCTTGTCAACAAGATCGATGAGATTAAGAATCATCCTTTAGATAATATTACCGTCAACGAAGGCCTGGCCGACGGTAATATTAAAGATTACACTAATATTGTAGTATTTGGCGTAGATTCCAGAGCCAACGCCCTTCACGAAAATACCCGAAGTGATTCCATTATTCTGGTCAGCATTAACAATAAAACCCACGATGTGAAACTGACTTCGATCTTCCGGGATACTTACACGCGGATCGACGCGCATGGATACACCAAGATCAATCACGCCTATTCCTACGGCGGTCCCGATCTGGCAGTCAATACCATCAACCAGAATTTCGACCTGAATGTACACGACTTTGTCACCGTCAATTTCAGTGCTCTTTCCAATGTCATTGATGCTTTGGGCGGGATCACACTGAATATCCATAAAGACGAATTAAAATGGGTCAATGCCTATGCCCGCGATGTTGCCAAAATTAACGGCATGAAATACGAAAAGATCAAAAAGCCCGGAAAGCAGACAGTAACAGGGGTACAGGCTACCGGCTACTGCCGTGTCCGCTATACAAGCGGTGGAGATTTTACCCGTGCCAAGCGGCAGCGCCGCGTATTGACCGCTATTATGGCAAAGGCCAAAAAAAGCAGTCCGCTGAGACTTTACCGGGTACTGAATGAGATGCTTCCACAGATCTACACCAGCCTGACCACGCAGGAGATCCTGCATTTAGGAATGTATCTGCCGTTTTATGACATCAAAAACAGCAGGGGCTTTCCTTATGAACTGGATTGTCACCGTGCCTCCGATGGCATTTATTATGACTTTCCAACCACATTGTCCAGCAATGTTACCAAACTGCATAAAAAGCTGTTTGGTACTGTGAATTACAAACCAACGAAGACTGTAGAAGAAATAACTGCCGGCATGGGGTATTGATCCGCTGCCGGCTTTTATACCATCTGGGAAAGGAGCAGCACTTTTATATGAAAATCCGCGGACGACTGATCATTGCGTTTCTTTTTATTACAATATTTCCTCTGGCACTGATCGCTCTTTGCTATAATACGATCCTGACCAATCAGGCATCCACACTGGAGGACGATTACCAGTCCGATATTTCTTCCGAAAACCTTCTGCTCAATCCAATCCATGTCCTGTCCACTGCGACCATGACAGATTTCCGCAATCTGGTTCATGTGGCAGACACCAATCCGGATCTGCTGATCCGGAGGGATTATCTGGACAATGTCAACAACGAGCTTTCCAACCGTTACTCCTTCCTTGTTGTGTGTAAAGGCAGCCAGGTATTCTACGTGGGCAACAAAAAGGCTTACAACCAGCTCAATCCTCTGCCGGGCTACCGAAGCTTCAACGAAGGCTATGCAGACACCATCTCCATCGACAACGGCTATCTGATCAAGCAGAAAGACTTTAACTTTTCCAATTACGAACATGCACAGCTCTTTCTGGTCACAGATTACTCAGAAATCCTTCCCCGCTGGAAAAGTCTGATCCGACAGCTTATTTTTTCCGGCACGCTGATCCTTTTAGGCACCGCAGCCCTTTTGACCATATGGCTTTACAGCGGTATCGTACGGCCTTTAAATATCCTGCGGATCGCTACCATGCAGATTGGAGCCGGCAATCTGGACACCCCGGTACGTGTCAATTCCACCGATGAGATTGGAGAACTGTGCCGGGATTTTGAGGAAATGCGGATCCGTTTAAAAGAAATGATCGAAGACCGTATCCGGTATGAGCAGGATACCCGGGACATGATGAGCAATATGGCACACGACCTGCAGACCCCGCTCACCTCGATCAAGGGATACAGCGAGGGAATACTGGACGGTGTTGCAAACACACCGGAGAAACAGGAAAAATATCTCCGCACGATTTCCTCCAAGGCAAATGACATGAGTTATCTGGTAGATCAGCTTTCCGTCTTCTCGAAGGTGGAACAGAACAATCTGCCCTATCATTTTATTTCTATTCCACTCCACAGCTATTTCGAGGACTGCATCGAGGCATTTTCCCTTGATATGGAAACAAAACATATCACGATCCATTACGAAAACACCTGTCCAAAGGATACCCGCATCCTGGCCGATCCGGAACAGCTTAAGCGGGTGATCATTAATATTATCAACAATGCAGTCAAATATCTGAACCGCTCCACTGGCAATATCTGGATCCGTTTAACAAAACAACCGGCGACTGTCAGATCTGCCCCTCTGTACCGACAGTTAAACCCTGACGGCACAGAAAAAAATCCGGAGCAGGAGCTTCCGGCATTGGAACATTTTATACAGATTGAGATCCGGGACGACGGTTCTGGCATTGATCCGGAAGCATTGCCTCATATTTTTCAGCGTTTCTACCGGGCCGACGCATCCCGCAGCTCTTCCAAACGTGGAAGCGGGCTGGGGCTTGCCATTGTCGCACGCATTATTGCAGACCACGGAGGACGTGTCTGGGCAGACAGCACACCAGGCAAAGGAACAAGCATTTATTTCACATTAAAAGAAACAGCAGCAAACCTGTCCGAATAAAAAGGACAAAACCAGTATTTTCCTATACACAAAAATATCAACAGGAGGAATCATTATGGCAAGAATTCTTATTATTGAAGACGAAACGGCAATCGCAGAGCTTGAAAAAGATTATCTGGAGTTAAGTGACTTCGAGGTGGTACTGGAACCGGACGGCAGCGGCGGTGCTGCAAGAGCACTGGATGAAGATTTTGATCTGATCATCCTTGACCTGATGCTGCCGGGCATGAACGGATTCGATATCTGCAAACTCATCCGTGAAACTAAAAATACACCGATCATCATGGTATCCGCCAAAAGCGAGGATATCGACAAGATCCGTGGTCTGGGACTGGGTGCGGATGATTATATGACAAAGCCTTTCAGCCCCGGCGAGCTTGTTGCACGTGTCAAAGCCCATATCGAGCGGTATCAGCGGCTGACCACCAGTGGCATTCCAAACAATGACACAATTGAGATCCGTGGTCTGAAGATCGATAAAACAGCACGCCGCGTCTACGTCAACGGAGAGGAAAAGGCATTTACCACAAAGGAATTTGACCTTCTGACATTTCTGGCCGAAAATCCAAACCACGTATTTACAAAGGAAGAACTGTTCCGTGAGATCTGGGAAATGGAGTCTGTCGGAGATATTGCTACGGTCACCGTACACATCAAAAAGATCCGCGAAAAAATAGAAGATTCCTCTTCTAAGCCACAGTACATTGAAACCATCTGGGGGGTCGGCTACCGCTTTAAGGTATGATCATAACAGAATCAAATCCACTGCATAAACCCCTGCAAAAACCGTGATACTGCAGATATCACAGATTTTTACATTTTAGAACAGAATTGTTTACATTTTTTTTACAACTTCATCATTGCACGTTCACAAATCATTTCTATAATTGAAAATGTCAAATGGTTAAACATTTGGCAGTGCTTAAAATTTTTTTCATACCTTCTCCTTTAACGGGCTGCTTATTCCGGCGGCTCGTTATTTTTTTCTAAAAATTGTTCATAGATGCATCGGATCAATATCACACCAAAGGGTCCCAGCAGGATCCCTCCTACCCCAAACAGGCAGACTCCTACATAAAGAGCCGCTGTCATAAAAAACGGCAGCAGTCCCATGTAATTTCCCATCATATGTGCCTCCAGCAGATCTCTTACGACAACACACAGCAAAAATGCAATAAGCAGCACAACGGCTGCATAATAATTCTGTTGGAATGCGGTATATACTGCCCATGGCACCAGGATCATGCCGCTGCCCAGAACCGGAAATGTATCAAACACGGCAATCCCACAGCCAATAAGAATGCTGTAAGGATTGTGGATCAGGGTAAGAGCCACGCTACATATGATCCATATGATCACAAGAATGATCCCCTGGGACTTCACAAAAGCAAGTCCGGATCTTTTCAGCGTCACCGCCACCCGATGGACCGCAGGATAAAAGACGCTTTTCCGATAGATGCGGTGAACCGCCTGCATGTCTCCGCAAAGAGCGATCATGCTGACGATCACAACCAACAACACGGCAAAAAAGCGTGCCGTTCCGGAAACGCACAGAGACACCAGACTTCCTGCATATTTGGATAAATGTATACCGCTGCCCGCCAAAAATTCGTCGCACCAGCCGGACAGACATACCAGAGACATTCCCGCCTTCAATCCAAGCCACGCATCAAAGCATCTGCAGACCCGATCTGCCTGACTGACACATAATTCCATAAATTCCTGCCGGTAGAATGGGAAATTCTGCAAAAAAAGCTTCGCTTGTTTCCAGAACTGCCATATTAAAATAAGCACCGTTCCAAAAACAGTGCCAAAAAATAAAGTCAATGTTCCACTATATGCGAGCCATTTGGGAAACCGGCAACGGTGACGCAGAAACCAGATCAGTGGAAACAGCATCCGCATCAACAGATACGCCAGTATAAACGGCAGAAATAGAACCAGAAGGTACCGGAATACCAGATAAACACACAATGTAATGCTGCCAAGCAGCACAAAACGGTATAACAGCGGATGTGCCTGGGCAAATCCGGAGGAGGACATATCTTTCATAACATTTCAGCCTTTCTTTTCCGCTTCAGGATACTTTAGTTACTATGCCCTGTTTCCCGTTTTTTATGAATTCTTTCTTGATTTCTTTAAACGATGTACCTCCTGTCTGGAAATGGTCCGCTCACTGTATCTCGCCACATCATAGGCTTCCTGAAGGGTTTGGATCCACGGATCCTGTGCCTGCATGTCCCGGCGCAGTTCCCCTGCCGTAAAGGTTCCCGGTACTCTTTTATGATAATAAGACATCACCTGCTTTTTAAACAGATACCGGATCCGCTCCCTGTTATTTCGAAAAAACAAAAAACTCTTCTCCGGATCCTCCAGCTTTTCCACGACATCCTTTCCTGAGCCCCGTCGGTGAAAAACCGGCCGCTGTCCCTGCAGCTGCTCCGGCTGTCCCTGGGAGGACAGGATCATCCGGGCAAATACGTAGATGATGAGCAGCCCCACCACACATAATACCAGGATCATTCCAAGTCCCTGTGCATGATCATCCGGGATCACCTCCGCAAGCCTGGTTGCCGCCGGTGCAGGCGTCATAGAAATACTGCCTGCATCCCCTCCGGAAAATCCCTCCAGAAAATGTATGATCCGCCGGATCACTGCTATCAGAATACTGCACAGCATCCGAAAAAACTGCTTCACACCCGCAACAGATGCATCTGAACGAAACAATGCCACCCCGGCAAACAACAACGCCATGCCTGCAAGGATCCGGCTTACCACTCCGGTATTCCCCCGGAGGATTCCCTGCTCCGGAACATTTTTCAGTCCGGCATTCTGCTCCAGATACTCCTGCATCCCCTGCAGGGAAACGCACCAGAAATGTGCCAGAATACAAAAAAATCCGAGAACAATTCCGAAAACACGCAGCAGAGGATCCTTCTCAAAGCCTCCGTAAAAAAATAAAAGAACCGCCTCTGCAAAAACATGCCATTGTATGGAGTAATGTCCGGAAAGAAATCGTCCGTCATACCGGAGCAGACATTCCAAAACAAAGCAGATAAAAATCCCGATCCCCGCATAGGTCACCGGCTTCCCCACAGGCAGTAATGTTTTCAAAAAGAAATAAATTCCCAGCCATGCTGCACCATGAAGCAGATCCACGGAAACATCCAGCCAGAGCTGAGCCCGGCTCCTGATCACGACCTCCCTTTTCATACAGACACCTCCCAGCATAAAAAGCCCTCCGGCACTTCTTTTCTTTCGTTTTCCCGGCAGATAAAAATCCCGTATAACGGTTTTCCGTCTCCCCTTTGGGACTCTGCCACAGGAAGAACGTATCGAGGTTCATTGGCAGAAACGATCAGATAGCATCTCTGTACATCTCCGCTGTTGCCTATATTTTTAAGTACTTCATCGAAGGGACAGATAAGCTGCCCCACATCTGCCAGTGCAAGCTGCGTATCTAACACATCCAGATGATTCCTGTGGTTTCCTGCATTGCAGCATATCTGTGTCCCCGAAAGAATATCTGCCATATTACTCTGCAGGGACACCGGAATGCCCCTGCGAAGAAGCTCTGCTGCCAGAGAGGATGCCACCGATATTGCCATCTCCTGCAGCTGCCTTTTGTGACCCTCATTGCGGCAGCTTCCGTCTAACAGGATACAGATTTCCTGGGAAAAGCTTGACTCATACATGTTAACCAGCAGCTTTCCTGCTTTGGCGGTACTTTTCCAGTTGATTCTCCTCATACTGTCTGTAGGGCGGTACTCTCTCATCCCGCGGAATGCATAGGGATCCTCCTCCAGACGCTTTTGGGCCAGTAATTCTCCCTGCATCCGGCGGTACAGAATATCAAACCGGCTCACATCCCTTTTGCGGGGATACACATACAGACCGGTAAGATTCTCCCTGCGTCCGGAACAGGTCTGTGCATAAAAGAAATCCCTCGCCAGAAGATCCACCGTATTGATCTCATAATATCCCCGCCTGGACGGTATAAATTCTAGCGTTCTGGTGATCCTGCGGCGTCCTCCCGCCGCAAACAGATCTGTCCGGTAATAATGATCCGTCACAGAAGCATTGCCATCCTGCTCAAACAAAAAGGTGGCGGAGGTCTGAAATTTCACCTGAAGAGAGGGCAGAGGCATACGCTTATCATTCACCACCGTCTCTTCCAGCCGGCACCGCTGCCCGGCATCGACCCCTCTCCGGTCAAATTTCAGATGCACCTCCAGACCCTGATCCCAATGCTTCCGAAAATATTTCTGCTCTGTAAAAAACACCCAGACCGCTACAACTACTGCAATGAATAAAACCACACACTCACCTCGTCCATTCCTCTGTAGGTACCGGAATCCTGCCGAGGATCTCCTCCAGAATCTCCCCGGTACTGCCTCCCTGTCCTGTCCGATACGACATGATCCTATGTCCCAAAACCGGTATACACAGTTCCTTTACATCATCCGGCGTCACATATTCCCTTCCCCGAATCGCTGCATATGCCTGCACACAATGAAGATATGACAGTGTTCCTCTGGGATTGACTCCCATCATCAGCGAGGAATGCTCTCTGGTCGCCTGAATGATCTGAACCAGATATTTTCCCACGCTCTCGCTGACATAGATCTGACGGCAGATTTCCTGCATCTGCAGCACCTCCTCACAGGAGCAGACCGGGGTAAGCTCTGCGAGAGGATCCTGCGTCCGGTACCGTTCAATGATCATCAGTTCCTCCTCCATGGCAGGATATCCCATGGAAAGCTGCATGGCAAAACGGTCGATCTGTGCCTCCGGCAGCGGATATGTTCCTGCCGTTTCCACCGGGTTCTGTGTTGCGATCAGGAAAAACGGCTGCTTCATGGGCCGGGTAACGCCATCTACCGTCACCTGGCGTTCCTCCATGCATTCCAACAGACTCGACTGTGTCCGCGGGGTCGCCCGGTTGATCTCATCCGCCAGAAGGATATTACAAAAAACCGGTCCTGCCGTAAACTCAAATGCTCCCTTATCCTGCCGGTAAATATTTAATCCGGTTACATCCGAAGGAAGGAGATCAGGCGTAAACTGGATCCGCCCAAACTCTGCGTCCAGAGAAGCCGCCAGAGCCTTTGCCAGCTTTGTCTTCCCGGTACCCGGCATATCCTCCAGAAGCACATTTCCTCCCGCCAGAAATGCCGCCATGATCTTCTGAAATACCTCCTCTTTTCCAATGATCACCTTAGATACGTTATTTTGTATCGCCTGCACCTTTCCGGCAATCCGTGCTGCTTCCACTTCCATCTGCATATCTGCCACCATTCCCTTCTTTTATTTTATCTGCTTCTTGTCGGTGTTCGGCGGGCCAGGTTTGTCCCTGACTTCATCTTATCACAGAGTGCAAAAAGGGGCAAACCGCTTTTTGATCAGACGGCATGCCCATTTCTGCATTTATAGTTTATATTTTTTGGTCTTATTCCACATTCTTTAATGCCTCATCCATCGGTATCTTTCCTATCTTATGCATCTGCATAACAGCAACCACAAGATAGGAAAGGATTGCCAGCACAAAGCACTGTATGTATGTTTTCGTAGAAATTCCAAACGGGATCCAGCCACTGTATCCCTTCATAAAGGCTACAAAGATCAACTGGATCAGCTCAGTCACCAGCACAAAGCTGATGATCACTGCCAAAAGAACCACCCAGGAGGTCGCCACCAGATAAAGCTTTCCAATCTCCCGATCCTCATATCCCAGGATCTTTACCATGGATATCGAGGTAGAGTTTCTTTCCAGAATGATCTTGGTCAGCAGATAGACCACCATGATAAACATGACCACAGCAAATGTTTCCACGATCGTAAACATATCTCCCATGGATACTTTAAGCTGATCTGCCATCTTGGTCATATCCTTCTCGGTTACGCAGCTAAAGATCTTGTTATCACTGATATCTGTTATTTTGCTGTTTGAGAAATATGCACTGTAATACTCTTTGTCCACATCAAAAATATCCTCATAATAGCTGTGGCTCAGATATACACCGATGGTTGTGGGACTGTCCAGAATCCCTCTGACCTGCAGTTTGATCAGCTTATCCTCGTACTGCTCCTTTAACAGAAATTCATCCCCATCCTTAAGCTTGTACTTTTCAGCCATACCACTGGAGATCACAGCACCCTTCCGGGGCAGATCCATTTTAATATAGCGGCTGTCATCAAAGATGCCATAGACTGTTACCGCCTCCTGATTATAGCCATCCGCATAGGTGTTCATGGTACATACCGCAAACTTCTCCGCATCTTTGTTGGAGGTTCTTGCATCCCCTTTGAGCATATACTGATATTTTGATACCATATGATCTCTGGAGATCCTGGATACATTATTTAAGAGCGGCACAAACATCATGCCAAACAACAAAATCGTTGATGCCACAAACACACCAAAGATCAGAGTCAGATAACCGGATATATTCTGCAGGACGATCCGGAGACGGAACCGGTTAAAGAAACTAAAATGAGGCAGCTTCACCGCTTTTTGCCGTTTACTTTTTGTGAGATCCCTGCGGATAAACTGAAGCGGAGAATATTTCAATTTGCGCATCAGGGTAATTCCTGTCACCACAAGCATCAGAATGACCGGCACAACCGTTGTCAGGATAAATGCCTGCTGATTCCAAAGTGTTTTATATTTCGGCAGACTGTAGCTGGAATAATAGAGATTAGCGATCACGCCCTTCATATATGTATATCCCAGAATATTTCCGATCAGTGCCGCTGCCAGGGTCACGATGACCGGCATGGAAATATAATGACAAAACAGCTCTGCTCTGGTATATCCGGAAGCCCGGAGCGTTCCGATCACCGTAGACTCCTTCGTGATCGTATGGCTGATGGTCACACCAAAGATAAAAGCCAGAACTGCGATCAGAATATACAGAAATGCCAGCATGGAGCCGCGGTCACTTCCCAGATCGTCTCCCGCAAAATTCATAGCCTGATTGGTGTAACGGGGAACAAAATCATCAATCCCGTTGTCCATATTCAGGACTCCCAGCATGGAGCCAAGTGCCGTAGCACCGCCACCCTCACCGGCAGCCTCAACCACCGTATCCATCAGATCATCAGACCATTTCTTTTCCTCGGCATCATCGGCCGGGTCCCCGGCATTATAGGTCCACGCATAATTGTAAACAAGATTCCTGCCGGAAAGAGCATTAAATTCACCTTTCGTTCCCATTGCAACACCAAAATTCACAGAATCAAACATCATGTCGGAATTATTCTCAAACATGGTAGTATAATCCGAAAAGGAAACAAGTCCTGATACTGTATATGTCTTTCCGTCAATCCTAAGCGTATCCCCGGTTTTTGTCTTATTATTGTCCGCAAACATTCTGTCAATGACAAGCTCATTGTCCTTTGCCGGCAGCTTTCCGTCCATAATACAGACCTTGTTGATCTCATCACGGCTCTCATAGATACGAAGGGTCTTTTCCTTCTTATCCGTTCCGGTATAGCTGCGCTGCACATAAAAATCAGGATAAATGGTGACATCATTCTTTTCTATTTTCTGAACAGCCTTTTCATTCATCTCCTGCTTCAGATGAAAATGACCATTTTCCACATGATATTTCGCATATCTCTCATTGCAGGTCGCGATCATACTGTCACTTGCCACCAGATCCCCGGACTCCAGACCGATGGTCATGATCATAAACAGAAAGATCACGGCATATTTTCCGAATTCTGTCCGCAATTCCCGGAACAGACGCTTATTTAATGGATTTTTCATTACCAGTCTAACTCCTCTGCTGAAATCTTGTTTTCGTTGCGGTAAGCCTTTCGTATCTTTCCGTCACGAAGCTTGACAACGGTATCAGCCATCTCCTTGATAGCATCATTATGGGTTACCATGATCACCGTGTTGCCATACTTCTGATTGACATCACCGATGAGCTTTAAGATTTCCTTTGATGTGGTGTAATCCAGTGCACCGGTCGGCTCATCACAGAGCAGAATATCCGGATTTTTCACAAGGGCACGTCCGATCGAGGTTCTCTGCTGCTGTCCACCGGAAAGCTGGTTCGGAAGCTTGTGGCGGTGCTCATATAAACCAAGCGTATGTAAAAGCTCATCAATATCCAGAGGCCTGTCCGACAAATAAGCTCCTACTTCAATATTTTCCTTGATATTCAGATTCGGGATCAGATTATACATCTGAAAAACGTAACCCAGATGTTCTCTGCGGTAACGGGTAAGACGCTTCTCCGTCATATCCATCATTTTCTCTCCGTGAATGGAAACAGATCCGGAATCCGGCGAATCAATACCTCCAATAATATTTAATAACGTAGACTTACCGGACCCGGAGGGTCCAAGCAGTACACAGATCTCGCCCTTCTCCACATTCAGATCGATTCCCTTTAACACCTGCACCCTGCTGTCTCCCTGTCCAAAACTTTTTTTCAGGTCACTAATTTCAAGAAACATATTATTCTCCATTCTCCCCTTATTTTCTCGGGGTTAGCCTTTTCTAACTCTATAATTATATCATCCTTTCCTCCATAATACAAAGAGTGCTATTGATAATAATGATCAATAGCACTCTTTTTCTGTAACGATTTAGAAAAAACTTCTCTGTACCGGAAAATGAGTTATTTCTTTTTCCCTTTCTTTTTGGATTCCGCTTCCTTTTTCTGTTCCTGTTTCTCCTGTTTTGCATCTTTTTTCTGCAGCTTTTCAATGACCTTGGTATACTTTGCATAAAGCGCATCCACCTGCTGGGAATACCCGTTGAGCCTCTGGGTTGCTGCTGCCATATCCTCTTGTGTCATTCTGGCTGCATATGCCATACCGTGCACCTCATTGACTCCCTGCCACAACTCGTCAAAACCTTCCTCTTTTGAGGTATTCCCCTGCTTCTTCAGGATAGCCCTCTGGCAGTAGGTCAGACGCTCCAGAACCTGATCTGACTGTTCTTTTAACGGTGTCTTATCCGCAAGATCCTCTACCGGTGCAGAAGTTTGTGCCGGATCTGTTCCCTTGTTCATCTGCTCCGTCAACACAAAATATGAAATCAGAGCGATCACGACCACGATTACCGCAATCCATGTAAATTTTGTTTTATTGTTCATAATAAAAACCCCTTTTCTTTTTATATCCGTAACAGCATAGCACACCCCAAAAATCAAGTCAATCATTTTACATATTTAACACATTTGTAACATATATTTATGATAATCTTGATATCATAAAGGAAGTTTCAGTGACACAATACATAAAAGGAGTTTTACTATGACACAACGGGAATTTCGTCGAAAATCTTTTACTATCCTGGCATTATCGGTTCTTCTTCTGATCTGCATGATCTGGGATTCTGCCGCCTTTCACCGTTCCACCGGAGAAAGCAGCACCGCCAACGCACAAACCGCCAAAAAGGTATCCTCCGCCACCGGCTCCTCCATTTCCAAAGAGGTACAAGCCGTCTGGATCTCCTTTGGCGATTACAGATCGGCTGGTTTATACAACCGTTCCAAAAGTGCGTTTCAGACGAATGCCAGCCGGTATTTTAAAAAACTGAAAAAAGACGGCATCAACACGATCTATTTCCATGTGGTTCCCTGCAACGATGCCATTTATCCAAGCAAATACCTGAAATGGAGTTCTTATATGTTTGAATCGGCACCGGATTACGATCCTCTGGAGATTCTGGTAGAAACTGCCCATAAAAATAACATGACACTCCATGCCTGGTTAAATCCTTACCGCAAAAAAATGGGGGTCAGCTATAACCCGGGAGCTGCTTCTTCTCTGAACCGGATCAACCGGATCGTGAAGGAGATCATCACAAATTATGATGTTGACGGGATTCATTTTGATGATTACTTCTATCCGGCCAAAGCAAAGGGGGCACAGTTTCATTCTGTTTCTGTTGCCAAAAGAAAAAAGGTCATCAACAAAATGATCCGGACTATCTATCAGACCGTAAAAAGGCAGAGCCCTACGCTTCAGTTCGGCATCAGTCCTGCCGGAAACATCGAATATGCTGAAAGTCTTGGCTGCGATCTGGATACATGGCTCAGCAAGGATGGATATCTCGATTATATTGTCCCTCAGATCTATTGGAGCGATCAGTACCGTCTGGGCGGCAAGGTAACCACTCTGTATACCAACCGTTTAAATAAATGGATCAAATTAAACCAGAACAACACGCCAATGTACATCGGTCTTGCCACATACCGTGCCGGCACCTACAGTTCCTCCGATCTGGGCTGGAAACGGAAAAACAATAATCTGGTCACCCAGATCAAAAAAGAAAAAGAAGCCGGCTGCAATGGCTTTGTGCTGTTTAGTTCCAGCTATATGTATCGCAGCCGCTCCTCCAAAGAAATGGACAATTACAGAGATTACATCCAATAATAAGAGATTTAACGTCCTTTCAAGACACTTGTGATCTGATATTCCAAAGCAAACATAACATGATCATATTCCGGATATGTCTGCCGGATATGCTCCATCAGGGGATAGATATATAACTCTGTCTCCGTTATATAAGCCTGCATGCGTTTTTCACGGAACACGCCAGCCATAGAGGAAACATTGTGGCAGCGGTCAAATACTTTCGCAATGCAGGCTTCTTTGCTGTCACGAATCTGTTCCATATATCGTTTCATGGCTGCCTCCTTGCTCTCCCCCTCCCATCTGGTTTTTGTAATACATCTCACACCATGACGGACGTTTTCATTCACCCTCAGTTCGTCCGGACGAACCGGACAATCCTCACAGACATCATGCAAAAGCATCACGGCGAGCAGATCATCATCAGTGATCCCCAGAGCAATCCCATGCATCGCAAGGATCATCGGATGGATCACATACGGCAGCCCCTCTGCTCTTTTCTGCTCCTTGTGCATCTCCAATGCCGTATTTAATGCAGAAAGACTCTGTGTAAGTCCGTGAAGCCTGATATACTCCCGCAGATATTTTTCCATGTAGTCTGCATCTTCGCTGTACCATAATCTCAATTCATCCCTCTTTCTGCCGTTTTCACGGACTTCATGCTGTCTCACCACATATCCCGTAGCTTTTATCCCTTTATCCGATCCAAGACCGGTCAACACCAGCCGACTATGCCTTTTCCTGCTGCTGTCCTTTGCTCCTGTTTTCCCACAAAAGCATTCCGGTCACCAGCAGCAGAGTGATCAATTCCGCTGCCATAAAGGAATACCATACTCCGGTCATCCCAAAGAAATGTGCCAGAACAAACGCACATAATATAATTGCCACCACACCTCTGGAAAAAGACGCGGTCAGTGCCTGCAAGGCACAATCTGTGGCACTGAGATAACCGGTAGCCGTAATGTTGAGGCCCGCAAACAGAAATCCCGGAAAGTATATCCTGATTCCATCATATGCCAGATTTCTGAGTTCCTGCGACCCCTCACTGTTAAAGATGGCGATCAGAATATCGGTACCGATTCTTGTCCCTACAACCGCAAGCACAGCAATACAAAGAGAAGTCAATAATCCATACTTCAGAAGCTTTCCTGCAGACCTCCTGTCTCCTTTGCCGTAATAACTGCTGACCAGAGGCTGTGATCCCTGTGCTACTCCATTAAACATAGAAGTCGCTACGAGAGCCAGATTAGCGATCACGCCATACGCTGCCACCCCCACATTCCCGGCAAGACGCAGGATTAAAAAATTAAAGGTTGTCGTTGTCACACCGGAGGAAAACTCCCCGATAAACGCCGGGGTTCCAAGCTGACAAGCCTGCACCAGCCGCTGCAGAGATGGTTTCTGCCACAAAAAACGAATCTGATTATCCCCCCAGATAAAATGGGTGCCGCAGACACAGGTACTGACAATCGGCGAGATCGCTGTTGCCAGAGCCGCACCTGCCATCCCCATCCCCATAGGGAACATAAAGATATAGTCAAAGATAATATTAAACAAACTCCCCAGTAATGTAGCCACCATGGCTGTGGAAGGTGCATTGTCATTTCGGACAAATGCATTCACCACGAAATTTATCATAAAAAACGGAGCAAACATCATAAAGATCCGGGCATAAGGAACGCCCAATGCAACAATGGAGGAATCCCCTCCCATTAATTTCAGAACGCGATCCGGAACGATCAGTCCGGCAAGAATAAACGGAATACTAATGATAATGGAACAAAAAACGGCATTGGAAAAAAAACAGTCACATACCGGATCCTTCTGTACCTTATAAAGTGTAAAACGGGTTGCAGACCCGGCTCCGATCATGGAGCCTATGGCATAGATCAGGTTATACAACGGCAGACACAGATTCAACACCGTGATTCCATCCGCCCCTGCTGCTTTTGAAATATAAAATGTATCCGCTAAAATGTATATTGATATTCCCAGCATCCCAAATATATTCTGCGAAACAAACTTCGTATACTGTCTACCTAGGCTCTGCGACATTTTATCTGTTCATAATGCTGCGTTGGAAAGAAGCATTATTTTCCCTTTCGTTTTTATAAGTCCTGCGACTCGTTATAACTAGATTTTACTCATATCACAAAGAGAAGTCAACGCTTTTTCCACTGTCCTGTGTATCCTGTGCTGTTTTCTCACCGGAAGCATTATACACAGACAGTTTGCCAGACTGACGGTATATTTTATTGACAATGGAGCGAAGGGATGCCGATATGTTTCCTTTGGAGGATAAAATCTCCTCAATCCTGGCAGGACGTGCCGCTCCAAAAGTGTCCTCATCCAGACTCAGACTTCCGTCTCCCTTTAAGTCAATCCCGATCAGCGCCAGATCATCTTTATTATTCTTGATCATCTTCGTCAATTTCTTTTTCAGAAAATTCAGACGGCTGTCCTGATTGTCATCTGTGGACTCGATCAGATTATTATATGCTTTGACAAATGCCTTGGCATTCTGCAGTACATCCACGCCATGATCCGAATCATACTCCAGAGAGCTGAGCTTCTCCGTCATTCGTCTGACTGCCTTCGCATCTGCCGGTATGATCTTTACTTTTGGCTGTGAACCCCTGTAGTCCTCCCGAAGTGCGTTAGTATTGCCACGATATGCATTGCGCATGTAATAATTTACATTATGATTTGTTGTATATGATACATTATCCATTGCTTTCACCTCTTATATAGATCCAATCTCCATAACAAAACATCAATCAATCTCTTATTATATTGTATCGGTAGGAACCGGCAATCTCTTGAGTATTGGAGGCACAAAAAAAGTGACTGTCGGAAAACCACTTACCCGTTATCCAACAGTCACTTTTCTATTTGGGAAACATCCGACTCCCCGGCCTCAGTCACCGGAATCTCAGATGTCTGTTATGCATACTTTGCTGTACTCAGTTTTACACCAGGTCCCATTGTGCTTGCCAATGTAACGCTTCTGAAATACTGTCCCTTTGCAGATGCAGGCTTAGCCTTACGGATTGCATCCATGATCGCATTTACATTATCTGCAAGCTGCTCCTCTGAGAAGGAAGCCTTTCCTACAGCAACATGGATGATATTTGCTTTATCCAGACGATACTCAACCTTACCAGCCTTGATATCCTCGATAGCCTTTGTAACATCCATTGTAACAGTACCAGCCTTAGGGTTTGGCATTAAACCACGAGGTCCGAGAACACGACCCAGACGACCTACAACACCCATCATGTCCGGTGTAGCTACTACAACATCAAAATCGAACCATCCTTCGTTCTGGATCTTAGGAATCAGTTCCTCTCCACCAACGAAATCAGCACCTGCAGCCTGTGCCTCATCAAGCTTTGCACCCTTTGCAAATACCAGTACACGAACAGTCTTACCTGTTCCGTGTGGCAGTACAACTGCACCACGAACCTGCTGATCAGCATGACGTCCATCAACGCCAAGACGGATATGAGCTTCGATTGTCTCATCAAACTTTGCAACTGCTGTCTTCTTAACAAGACTTACAGCATCCTCAACTTCATACTGTGTCATCTTATCTACAAGCTTAGCAGCTTCTACATATTTTTTTCCCTTTTTCATATTATTATAACCTCCTAGTGGTAGTAACGGCGTGTCTTAATGGCAGCAGCCTGCCAGCCTCCCACGACGTCCAATCTCATAACAAGTCTTTTTATGAATCTGTATTTTTACATCGAGTTATTTTGTTGACTATGATTAATCCTCTACAACAACGCCCATGCTGCGGCAGGTGCCTGCGATCATGCTCATTGCTGACTCTAAAGAAGCTGCGTTCAAATCAGGCATCTTGGTTTCTGCAATTTCCTGAACCTGAGCCTTGGTAATGGTTGCAACCTTTGTCTTGTTAGGTACACCAGAACCGGACTGAATCTTGCAAGCTTTCTTGATCAGTACAGCAGCCGGAGGAGTCTTTGTAATAAAGCTGAAGCTCTTATCCTGATATACAGTGATAACAACAGGGATGATCAGATCTCCCTGGTTTGCTGTCTTCGCATTAAACTCCTTTGTAAACTGTACGATATTAACTCCATGCTGTCCAAGGGCTGGTCCAACAGGCGGTGCTGGAGTTGCCTTTCCGGCAGGAATCTGCAATTTAATATATCCTTCGACTTTCTTAGCCATCTTTCTTTACCTCCTATTTATTTTCCGTGACGCTTCCGCGTCCGTATTCACACTTTGTGTGGCGCCTGTCTCTGCAGGCGGCTTTCTCAGACGATTTCCACATCGTTGAAACTAATTTCAACCGGCGTCTCACGTCCAAACATATCGATATTGATCGTGACCATACGGTCTTCATGATTGATCTGGCGGACAATTCCTGTGGTATCCTCCCAGACACCGGACTTCACAACAACAGCATCTCCGATGCTGAACTCGCATGCCGGAGCATCTGCCTTCAGTCCCATGCTTGCCATCTCGGCCTCCGTAAGGGGAACCGGTTTAGATCCAGGTCCGACAAATCCAGTCACACCGCGGGTATTCCGGACAACGTACCATGTATCATCATTGAGATACATATTAATGAGTACATAAGCCGGAAACATCTTTTTCTTGACAACCTTAGAGTCGTCCTCCTCTCCCTCTGTCACATTCAACATCGGGATTGAAACCTCAAGGATCTGATCCTGCAGGTTACGATTCTCAATCGTTTTTTCGATATCCATCTTTACCTTATTCTCATATCCGGAATAGGTATGTGCCACATACCAATGCGGCTCTGTATCTGCCATACGATCTGCCATACGTCAATCACCCTTATCCTATCTGAAGAATTTTATCCAGGCCTGTCTTGATCACAAAATCTAAAAATGCGATTACAACTGCCAGAATAATTGTAACGACAATAACTGCTGTGGACTCCTTCACGACTGTGTTCTTGTCCGGCCAAACGATACGTTTGAATTCGGCTTTCATATTCTGAAAAGCACCTTTTTTCTTTGCAGCTTTTTCTGCTTTTTCCTGTGGTTCGTTCTGCTCTTTGATTTCCTCTTTGATCTCAGAATCTCCCATATTTCACATTCCTTTCATGCTGCGAGACTATTTTGTCTCCTTGTGTAATGTGTGTCTTCTACAGAATCTGCAATACTTCTTGGTTTCCATTCTGTCAGGATGGTTTCTCTTCTCCTTCGTCGTATCGTAGTTACGCTGTTTGCATTCTGTACATGCTAAAGTGATCTTTACTCTCACGACACTCTTCACCTCCATAATTATTTTCTTAAAAAAAGACATAAAAAAAAGACCTGCTACATCGCCCGATAATTATATCAAAGTCCGGTTCTTTCGTCAAGAGGATAATCCGATTATTTTATATGATTTTGACATGTCCCGCGTTGCGAATTTGCGGGTTATCCTTTATAATATATCAGAGTGGAGGTGTTTCCATGAAGAAACTGCAAAAATACAAAAATGATCTGATCCTGTCTGCCCTGATCGCTGTTGCCGGCATCCTGATCACTTCCGGCTACTATCTGATGCATCAGGAAGCCGGAAATACTATCACTATCACCGTGGACGGAACACTGTTTCGCACACTTTCTCTGTCCTCTGATACAATGATTGATATCCCCGGTGCAAATGGCGGATCCAACCGGCTTGTTATAAAAAATGGGCAGGCCTCCATTACAGAGGCTGACTGCCCGGATAAATTATGTATTCATCAGACAGCCATCCAACACAACGGGGAAAGTCTGGTCTGCCTTCCACATAAGGTGATCGTCAAAGTCTCTTCCAGAAACTCGGATAAGGATCTGGACGGCGTTGCCCGCTGACCACATCATTCAACAATAATAATTAAACAACATGCCACTGTACAGTGATGTAATGTATGCATACCCCTTCGGTGGTTTTCCGTAATCCGGATACGCAACAATCTTCTTTTCTATATAATCCATGGGATTTAACTTGACCTCTTCATTCTTCCTGAGTAATCTCCGACCCAGCTTTGATCCCCTGCCTGCCAGCTTCTCCATATCGCCCTCCACAGCTGCCTGTGCTGCCAGAGATTCATCTAACCTCATCCGTCCCTTCTCATCAAAGGAGAGACCGCAGGACTCCATTTCTGAAGCAAACGGTTTCAGAAGATTCTGATATTCCCAGATCAGACGTGGATTCTGTCCAGTTTCCTCACTGTAATGATCCGTACTGTCGATCAGCTTATTGTAAGAGTTTACAATACCATATATTCCCTGAATGATCTTATCACTGTCCGGCACATAAGAAATCTGTGCCGCCTGATCTCCCGGTGCATACATGGATACCTCCAGAGAATGTCCCAACACAAAAGTGTTGCTCATGGATTCCTTTGTCTCTCCGTTCCACTCAAAAGATGCGTTGGACGGTCTGGATACCACATTATTCATATTGTAATAAGAAACAATACCTCTGTCACTGTCATTTTCCCCGGTGCGATCCGTAAAGGAAAACAGATCCTCTCCGCCCGGTGAACCTGTCATGTCAGATTCAATCCGCATCATGATCTTATCCGCACTCCGGGATACCGGCATAGCGGTAAGGCCAATCTTAGCCTTGTTGATAAAACTGCAGAGCCCCTCCATCACTTCTTTGTGATTTGCATCCTTGCGGATATTATACTGGAAATCATAATTGTCATCACACACCGATACCCGGAAACGATACGTCCCCTCGGAAAGGCCTTTGCCTGTGGTATAAAACTCATTTCCTATATTGACCTGCGTCGTCGCAAGGCGATTGACGCGGATCAACGGTTCCTCCGGAAGCTTGCTGTAATCCTCGCTGACAATCCGGGTTCCAATCTGACTCTGATCTGAGGATACTGCTTTCTTCTGTGCAAAAACACTGTCCTCTGAATCCTCTGACAACATGGATAACGTGTTGCTCAGCGAAATCGCTGCATCCTTGATATTCAAAGCATACTCCTGCTTTGCCTTTGACAGACGTATCAGATAAACCGGTGAAGATTGTGTAAGCCTGGTGATATTTTTCATCACGGAGCGCAGCTCGGATGATTTATGGGTGTCATATTTGGTTGCCGGCTTCTGTGAATAGCTGCCTATAAAGTAATTATATACATTATAATCCATCAAAACCACTCTCCTTTACAAAACTCTCCCTTAAGAATTTACCGGGCTGCCTGCCTCCGGGATTACAACTCTGTCTGTCGTCACAGTCATAACGGCATCGTCATTTTAGTAAATGATCATTTAACGATTGGTGCATAACGGATACGGATCGTTGGCAGAGCCTTAAGTTCCGTGTAATAATTGATCTGCCAGTCCTCTCCCTGGGAAGGATCATTTTCTCCGCCTGCAGGAGGTGCAAAGATCTTCAGTTCCATATCTGCCTCACCACTCAGCCTGTTCTTAAAAAAAGCACTCATCATATCTACACATTTTACGCCGGGTGCCTTATAGAACCATTGGCCATTCAGTTCCATCATCAGGTTCATATCAACGGTATCCTCATCAAAATATGCCTCACAAAATACCGGATCGCTGTCAAAATGAAGCGGAACTGCTATACCGTCTGCATCCTCAGAACCGCCCCAGCGAAAAGTTGCCGGCAGTACTGCATCTGTACCTGTTTCCATGGATGGCTGGAAGAAATCATCGTGGATGATCTCGCGGTAGGTATCCATTAACGGCTGCTCAATACCTACACTGGCGTTGTTTGGATCCTCAATCTCCAGTCCAAGACGTCCTCTGTCACGGAACTGATATAATGTGAAACCGGAAAGCCATTTCTCCTTGTCTGCCTTGAGTATTTCACAGAAGGACTTCAGCATATCCGCCTGATCATACGGACCGGTTACATCTCCGTCAGAGTTGAACTCCGAAAGCACCATCGGCTTTTTCACTCCGTTGTTGACAAAAGTATAACGCTCATAGCTCTTCTTGGCCAATGTATAAATATCCTCTACCTTGCTGCGGGAGAAGGTGTCTCCGCCTTCCTCTGCCACATCATACGGCCAGCCCCAGTGAAGAGACATATAACGGTCTACAGATACGATATCTGCTGCTCTGGAAGCCTCCGCAAAGATATCCTCCATCTCCATCTTCTCATCGTCTACACTCTTACAGCCGTCCAGACAAATGATTGTTTTGACATTCGGAGCCTCCTCACGGATGATCTCACTGGCGTGAGCAAAGAATGCTGCAACCTCCTCATAGCTGGCACGCTTATTGAAGGAGAACCAGTTACCGGTTGCCTCATGGTTAATACGAAGCTGCACACGGCCAAAGGTGCGAAGATCCTGTCCGATCGCTCTCAGATGCTCATCAGAAACCTTTGGGTCAATGGTCATCGTCAGAAGAACATCCTGTCCGTGGCGGCGTACGTCACGCATACAGGTAAATGGCTCATCATCACGGGTGCCATTTAAGCCTCCCTTATATGTAAAATAATCATCGTATGGGAAATCCCATGCAAACTGCACGGATGGATCTGCGTGAACCACGCTGGCACGTCCCGGCCATCCCTCGTCATTTGGATAATAGCAGTACATCAGATTGATCGCTCTGTGTGGTCTGCCTAACTTCTGCAGGATATAATCCTGATCAACATACTCGCCTCTCTCGCTGCCGTCTCCCAGATCAACGGCACACTGTGCCGGTCCCATGTGAAGAGTCTTTGCTTTCAATTCGCTCATTATAATACCGTACCTTTCTAACATCTGCCACGAGTGGCAGATTGTATTTTCTAATTTCATAAAAATTATACAAATAATGGAGTTTATGAAACAACTCCATTATCCCTTATATTATATTAAAAGAAATGTCTTTGTGCAACCGATAAATCAAGGTTTTCACGCCATTTGCATTTTTTTATTAAAATCTTCCAATGGCATCGGCTTTGCATAATAAAATCCCTGTGCAATATCACAGCCGCAATCTGACAAAAATTCTGCCTGATCCTTTGTCTCAACACCCTCTGCCGCTTCCCATAAAGTCCTGTAAAAATCCCCTGTCAATTTTGATCACATCAAACGGCGTATCCTTCTGTGACAGCAAAAGTTCTGCTGTCTCCTGCCTTCTCTTATCCATATAAATCACCCCGATTTGTATGGTGAAAAGACAAAAAAAGAAGCCTTATCTCTAAGACTTCTCTCATCCGTAATGCGGAAGAAGGGACTTGAACCCTCACGTCGTTGCCAACACTAGATCCTTAGTCTAGCCTGTCTGCCAATTCCAGCACTTCCGCATATGTTGTCCACCTCACTTTCGTGCCGCGAACATATAGCATAATATCATCTCATTTCTAATTTGTCAATAGATTTTTTTCAATTTTTTTCACGTTTTTTTATAGTATTCTTATTTTTTGTCTGATACAATGAGGATATATCATTGCAAAAGGAGGGACTTCTTATGAAAAAAGAGGGATATTATTCCTCCGGACAATTCGCCAAAATGGCGGAAGTATCGGTGCGCACCATCCGATATTACGATAAGCAGAATATTTTAAAACCTTCTTATGTAAATGAAAACGGGGCCCGCTTTTACAGCGACCGTGATCTGGCCAGACTGCAGCAGATCCTTCTATTGAAATTTCTGGGATTTTCTCTGGACGATATCCGGGAGATCACTGTGGACACAGCGGATTATCATATGATGAAAAACTCTCTGGAGCAGCAGCACAAGCTGATCCAGGACCGGATTGAACAGATGCAGCTGGTAGAAACTGCCATCCGTGATACCGCAGATGCCATCACGAAAGACCACGAGCCGGATTGGAGCCAGATGCTCCGTCTGATACATCTGACCGGTATGGAAACAAGCCTGAAACGCCAGTATCAGGATTCTACCAATATCACGGCACGGATCAATCTGCACCAGAAATATTCCGTCAATAAACAGGGCTGGTTTCCCTGGATCTATCAGCAGGCCGGAATCCGGTCCGATATGCACATCCTGGAACTGGGATGTGGAAATGGTGCTCTCTGGACAGAAAATCTGGACAAACTGCCGGAGCAGATATCCATCCTGCTTTCCGACACATCCGAAGGCATGCTCCGGGATGTGCGAAGAACCATCGGTACAGGGGATATCCGATTTTCCTATCGGACCATTGATTGTGCGGATATTCCATGTGAGGATCATTCCTTTGATCTGGTATTCGCAAACCACGTTTTATTTTACTGTGATGATATCGACCAAGTATGCCGAGAGATCCGGCGGGTTCTGAAAAAAGACGGATTGTTTATCTGCAGCACATATGGCTCCCTTCATATGAAGGAGATCAGTCAGCTGGTGCAGGACTTTGATCCCCACATTCAGCTTGCCGCAGATAATCTTTACGAGCGTTTTGGGCTGGACAATGGTGCCGGGCTTCTGCACCGCCACTTTACCCAGGTGGATCTGTCCCGTTATGAGGACAGTATTTATCTGAAAGAACCGGAACCGTTGATTGATTATATCCTGTCGTGTCATGGAAATCAAAACCAGTATCTGCTGAACCGGTACAAAGATTTCCGTAATTTTGTCCAGAAAGAAACACAAAAAGGATTTACCATTACCAAGGATGCAGGCATTTTTCTCTGCCGGGTGTAAGAAGCAAACGTAACTGTCAACCAACCACACATTTACAGAGAGGATCTTTATGAGAAAAAATTACAAATCAATTTCCTGTCTGCTGACGGCAGCTCTGATTCTGACCGCAGCTCCGTTCCATGCAGACGCACTTACAAAACCAAAGCTGAACAAGAAAAAACTCACCATGAGGGTCGGTCAGAAAAAGAAACTGGTCATCAAAAACAAAAAAGCATCCCAGATCAAAAAGATCAAATTTACCGTCAAAAAGAAAAATATAGCACGGGTCAATAAAAAAGGTGTCGTAACCGCTTTGAACGAAGGAAATACGAAGCTGGTCTGTAAAGTGACCTTAAAAAACAAAAAAACATATAAGCTCAACTGTAAAATCACAGTGAAAGAGGCAGAAAGCACTGTCTCCACGGCAACACCGGGAGCCTCCGCTGCTGCCGGCGTTGCCGGCACTCCTGCAGCAAGTGCGGCCGCCTCTGTAAAACCGGACTCTCCGTCCATGAAACCGAACGCTTCCGGCACTCTGGTCCATACGGATGCCCCGGACGTCACGCAAAAACCATCCTCAGGCCCGGATGGTTCTATCACCCCGGATAATACCGACGCACCGGCTGACACTGCAAAGCCTGACAACACTCCGGAGACTTCCAAAACTCCGGCCGATACCGCAAAGCCTGTCAACACTCCGGCGGCTTCCAAGGCACCGGCTGATACCGCAAAGCCTGACAACACTCCGGCAGCTTCCAAGGCTCCGGCTGACACGGCAAAGCCTGTCAACACTCCGGCGGCTTCCAAGGCTCCGGCTGATACCGCAAAGCCTGTCAACACTCCGGCGGCTTCCAAAACTCCGACCGATACCGCAAAGCCTGACAACACTCCGGAGACTTCTAAAACTCCGGCATCTACCGACACGCCGGATACACCAGGTACGCCGTCTCCTTCTTCCCAGGGACCACATCTGTCTGCCAATGGCATTTTGACCTCCGATAATGGCGTGATGCGTACTGGAATAGATGCCTATGACATTGTAAAGGAAATGGGTGCCGGCACAAACCTCGGCAATACTTTGGAATCCTGTGGTACGTGGATCGACACCTCCAGCACTTCCAATTACGAAACCGCATGGGGACAGCCTGTCACCACGCAGGAAATGATCGATGGGATGAAGGCCGCCGGCTTTGACTCCATTCGTATTCCGGTTGCATGGAGCAATATGATGGCAGACGACGGAACCTACACCATCAACGAAAAGTATTTTAACCGTGTAGAGACCGTGTTAAACTATGCGTTAAATGCAGATATGTATGTCATTATCAATATCCATTTTGACAGCGGCTGGTGGGCACGCTTTGGTTCCAAAACGGAGCAGGAACGCAAGGATGCCATGACAAAATATAAAACGATGTGGACTCAGATTGCCAATCGTTTTCAGGAATACTCCGACCGTCTGATCTTTGAGTCCGCTAACGAAGAATTGGGTACCCGTTTAAACGACACCGATGATTACAAAGGCTCCGGTTATTACGCAAAGGATGATCTGGATTCCCTTTATAAGCTGACAAACGAGATCAATCAGACCTTCGTGGATATCGTTCGTTCTACCGGTGGCAACAATGCCAGGCGTTTCCTTCTGATCGCCGGATACGATACCGATATCTCAAAAACCTGCGATCTGAGATACAAAATGCCAACGGATACGATCGATTCCCATCTGATGGTTTCCATTCATTATTATTCCCCTGCTACCTACTGTATTGTAGATAATCCGAAAAACTCCTGGGGATATGATGCAAGCTGGGGAACCGATGAGGACATCAAAGCACTTCAGAGCGAACTGTCACAAATGCGTATATCCTTCGTAAACAAGGGCTACCCCGTCATCATCGGAGAATATGGTGTAACAGATACAAAGATCAGCGAAAATAATTTTGTCCGCAAAGAGGGACGCGATCTGTTCTTCCGTAGTGTCTGCGAATTTGCATTAGAAAACAATATGTGCCCGATCCTCTGGGACTGCAGTCGGGTTTTTGACCGCAGAAACCTCACCATGACAAACGAGGCAGAAAAAGCATTATATATAGAAATGAATGAAAAGGCACATCATTCCAAGCTGGTAAAGCCTTCCGTTTCCGATGATGGTTACCATTGGACCGGTACCGTTGCAAACAGTAACTGGAATGCTTCCAGTGCATCTGCGAGTGATATGAACTCCACATTTATTATCACCAAAAACGGGGGCTGCTTTACCATCTCCGGCATTGACTGGTCCGTCTTCAAAAATCCGGTTTTAAAGCTGACCTGCAAAGAGAGCTCCGGATCTGCCCTGTTCCGTCTGGCAAACCAGGTCGATACCAGCAACCAGTCCTGGTATCACCTTTATGACAACGGCACCGGTGTCATATCCGAAAAAAACATTTCCTCCGGAAGTACCATTTCCATCAATATTCCACTGGATGATATGACAGCAACCCAGAATCTGTATTTTGCACTGGCAAACAGCTCTGATTTCAGTGGAACCATTTCGGTCGAAGTCGTGGAAAACTAATCCTCCCCCTCCGAAAAAGGCGGTAACGTATTCACTTTTCACAAGAATCGATTCTTTTCGCGGTGAAATTTACAGCAATGTGACAATTTTATAAAAAGGGCTTGAAGGTGACGTTACGTCACCTTCTATACTATACCCAGAAACAAAAAATAACGCTTACTTCTATTGGGACTTACACAAATGTAACAAATCACAAAACTGAAAAACAACGAAAGGAGATTTCCTATGAAAGGTATTATCTTAGCCGGCGGTTCCGGCACAAGACTTTATCCGTTAACCATGGTTACGTCCAAACAGCTTCTGCCGATTTACGACAAGCCAATGATCTATTATCCTCTTGCTGTACTGATGAATGCCGGGATCCGCGAGATCCTGATCATCTCTACTCCACAGGATACGCCGCGTTTTAAGGAGCTTTTGGGAGACGGACATCAGTTCGGCATTGAGCTGACCTATGAAGTTCAGCCAAGCCCGGACGGACTGGCACAGGCTTTTATCATCGGAGAGGAATTCATCGGCAACGATACGGTTGCCATGGTTCTCGGAGACAATATCTTCTCCGGCCACGGACTGAAAAAACGTCTGAAGGCCGCTGTAGAAAACGCAGAATCAGGCAGGGGAGCAACTGTATTTGGCTACTATGTAGATGATCCGGAACGTTTCGGTATCGTGGAGTTTGATCAGGATGGCAAAGCCGTTTCCATCGAGGAGAAACCGGAGAAGCCAAAGAGCAATTACTGTGTCACAGGTCTTTATTTCTATGATAACCGCGTGGTTCAGTACGCAAAGGATCTCAAGCCAAGTGCCAGAGGTGAACTTGAGATCACGGATCTGAACCGTGTTTATCTGGAGAAAGGCGACCTGAACGTAGAGCTTCTGGGACAGGGATTTACCTGGCTGGATACCGGTACACACGAGAGTCTCGTCGAGGCAACCAATTTCGTAAAGACGATCGAGTCACACCAGCACCGCAAGATCGCATGTCTGGAAGAGATTGCATATCTGAGCGGATGGATTACCCGGGAAGATGTACTGAAAGCATATGAACCGCTGAAAAAGAACCAGTACGGTCAGTATCTGATGGATGTACTGGACGGAAAATATATGGATGTGCTTCATTAAAAATTATTTTGACCACAATGCAGCAAAGAGAGTCTTTTAATCCCTCAAACCAATTTATATATTACAGATCAAGGAGAAAAATTATGACTATTATCGTAACCGGCGGTGCCGGATTTATTGGAAGTAACTTTGTATTTCACATGCTGGACAAATATCCGGACTATCGTATCGTCTGTCTGGACTGCCTGACCTACGCCGGAAACCTTTCCACACTGGCACCGGTTATGGACAACCCGAACTTCCGTTTTGTAAAGGAAGATATCACAGACCGTGAGGCTGTTTATAAATTATTCGAGGAGGAGCATCCGGACATCGTTGTAAACTTCGCTGCCGAGAGCCATGTAGACCGTTCTATTGAGACTCCGGAGGTATTCCTTCAGACAAATATCATGGGAACTGCCGTGCTCATGGATGCATGCCGTAAATACGGTATCACCCGTTACCATCAGGTATCTACCGACGAAGTATATGGTGATCTTCCACTGGACAGACCGGACCTGTTCTTCACGGAGGAGACTCCGATCCATACAAGCAGCCCATACAGCTCATCCAAAGCCGGTGCAGACCTTCTGGTACTGGCATATCACAGAACTTACGGACTGCCTGTTACCATCAGCCGCTGCTCTAACAACTACGGACCATATCACTTCCCGGAGAAGCTGATCCCTCTGATGATCGCAAATGCACTGAATGATAAACCGCTTCCAGTCTATGGTACCGGCGAAAATGTCCGCGACTGGCTGTATGTGGAGGATCACTGCAAGGCCATCGACCTGATCATCCACAAGGGACGTGTTGGTGAGGTATACAACATCGGCGGCCACAACGAGATGACAAATATTGATATCGTAAAGATCATCTGTAAAGAGCTTGGCAAGCCGGAGAGTCTGATCACTTATGTATCTGACCGTAAGGGACATGATATGCGTTATGCGATCGATCCTACCAAGATCCACAATGAACTGGGATGGCTTCCTGAGACAAAATTCGCAGATGGTATCAAGAAGACCATCAAATGGTATCTCGACAATAAAGAGTGGTGGGAGACCATCATTTCCGGAGAGTACCAGAATTATTATGAGAAAATGTATGGAAATCGCTAAAAGAGGTTAAGAAATTATGAAAATATTAGTGACCGGCGTTGCCGGACAATTAGGCCATGATGTGATGAACGAGCTTGCGAAAAGAGGCCACGAAGGCATCGGCAGCGATCTTGCGCCAAAGTACAGCGGCATCGCAGACGGCTCCTATGTAACTACCGCAGACTATGTGTCCATGGATATTACCGATCGTGCTTCTGTCGCAGAAACATTATTAAAGATCAATCCGGACGCTGTCATTCACTGCGCCGCCTGGACTGCTGTTGATGCTGCAGAGGACGAGGACAAAAAGGATACTGTTTATGCAGTCAATGCAACAGGTACGGAAAATATTGCCGCTGTCTGCAAAGATCTGGACTGCAAAATGATGTATATCAGCACCGACTATGTCTTTGACGGACAGGGTACCACTCCATGGGATCCCGACTGCAAGGATTACAAGCCATTAAATGTATATGGTGCTTCCAAGCTGGATGGTGAACTGGCAGTGTCCGAAATTCTGGACAAGTATTTTATCGTCCGTATCGCCTGGGTATTTGGAACCAACGGCAAAAACTTTATCCGCACCATGCTCAATGTTGCCAAAACACACGACAAGCTCACTGTTGTCAGTGACCAGATCGGTACTCCGACCTACACCTTTGATCTGGCAAGACTTCTGGTGGATATGATCGAAACAGACAAATACGGCTACTATCATGCAACCAACGAAGGCGGCTATATCAGCTGGTATGATTTCACAAAAGAAATCTTCCGTCAGGCTGTGGCACTGGGACGTACCGAATATGACGAAAACCACGTCACTGTTTCTCCTGTCACCACAGAGGAATACGGCGCATCAAAGGCTGCAAGACCTTTTAACAGCCGTCTGGATAAGTCCAAGCTCACAGCAAACGGATTCACTCCTCTGCCAACCTGGCAGGATGCGGTTGCCCGTTATCTGAAGGAGATTGAATTTTAATATTCACATATATCCGACAGAAAATAAAAACCGTGGATAAGCATTTGCATAACATGCTTATCCACGGTTTATTTTTAGTGTATAGAAAAATACTTTTTACATATTTACTGTTACTTTTTGCTTAGAACCGGAAATCCCTCTTTCCTTCTTTCAGCTCCTCCAGATACTGGATGGCTCTTTCCCGCACCTTCTCATTTGGCACCTTCTGGATCTCTCTGGCGATCAGCTCCTCACCGATCTGCTTTGTCTCCGGAGATGCATAATCCTCCAGATACTCCTTCAGGGTCATCAGCGCATTTGGCTGACAGCAGTTTACGATCTGCCCGGATTTTAACAGCGTCATAAAACGGTCTCCGGTTCTTCCGGCACGGTAACATGCGGTACAGAAGCTTGGAATATATCCCATCTTCATCAGCCAGTTTACCACCTCGTCCAATGTACGGGTATCGCTGACATCAAACTGTGCAGAGCTGTCATCACGAACCGGCTCGGTATAACCACCGACGCTGGTACGGGAACCACCGCTGATCTGGGAAATGCCCAGATGAAGGACATGCTCTCTGGTTTTCTGGGATTCTCTGGTTGATATGATCATACCGGTGTATGGCACGGCAATACGGATCACCGCCACGATCTTTTCAAAAATCTCATCCGGCACGGCATTGCTGAAATCGTCTGTATCAATATCGTCAGCCGGACAGATACGCGGAACACTGATGGTATGAGGTCCCACTCCCTGCGCTGCCTCCAGATGCTCTGCATGCATCAGGATTCCTACCAGCTCATAGCGGTATCCCTCCAGACCGAAAAGAACGCCAAGACCAACATCATCAATACCGCCCTCCATGGCACGGTCCATTGCCTCGGTATGATATGCATAATCATGCTTTGGTCCCGTTGGATGGAGCTGCTCATAAGACTCCTTGTTGTAGGTCTCCTGGAACAAAATATAAGTACCGATCCCGGCATTTTTCAGACGTGTATAATTTTCTACTGTCGTAGCCGCAATGTTGACATTCACACGGCGGATCGCCCCGTTTTTGTGCTTAATGCTGTAGATGGTATCAATACTGTCCAGAATATATTCCAGCGGATTGTTTACCGGATCCTCTCCCGACTCAATCGCCAGACGCTTATGACCCATATCCTGCAGGGCAATGACTTCATCCCGGATCTGTTCCTGGGTGAGTTTCACTCTCCGGATATGTTTATTTTTGTGATGATATGGGCAATAGGTACATCCATTCACACAATAGTTAGAAAGATAAAGAGGTGCAAACATGACAATACGGTGGCCATAAAATTTCTCCTTGATCTCCATCGCAAGCTCCCGGATCTGACGATTGATCTCCGGATCCTCACACTCCATCAGAACTGCCGCCTCCTTGTGGCTGATACCCTTTGCCTTTTTGGCCTTTTCCAGAATTTCCTTCATCAAAGGAATGTTGTCCTTATTTTTCTTTGCATAATCAAGAGACTCCAGGATCTCCTCATGGTTAATAAACTCCTCTGCCTTCAATGACTTTGGATCATACTTGTAGCTGCTCATTGTTTTTCCTCCATATTCTTGTATCTGTTATATTTTATCTGTCCAATTTTCAGGACACCATTTACGTCTTGGAATATACCGCCTTTGCACTGACTCCCGGTGTCATTCCCAGCTTGCCGGACAGCGCACTTACCGTATTGGTATCCGCATCCATGACGACACTGATCACGGAAACGCCCCGCTCCCGGTAGGGCATCCCCATCCTGCCCACAATATACTCCCGGTACTCGTGAAGGAGTTCATTGACCCGTTCCACACGATCCATATCCTCCACGATAATACCAAGGATTGCAATTCTTCGATCCATAATAATCCTATATCCTCCATCCATAACTTCTGACCACGAACCGTCTGTCTCGTCTCTTTCATCTAAAAGGACAAAACCCATATCTTACCCTCGATCCACACCGCGTTGCGAACATTTCCCTATACGCTGAAAAAGGGCAAAACCAGCGTTTTGCCCTCCAAGAATTGCTTCGCAATTCTCGTTGGCTTCCCTCTACGCTACGAGCATTTTCCTATACACTGAAAAAACATCCCATGTCCAAATGACATGAGACGTTTCCCGGTATAAGATCAATATTTACTGTACAAATATCAAACCGCAGACTACCCCTGCGGAATCCTTCAAAACATATCATGCCTTTGCGTCGGGACAAACCCTTCGTGTCAGAACATGAGAATATTTTATCATCTAAGGCTCGGAATGTCAAAAATAAGTTAACTCAGACTTCCTTACTCCGTCCAGCTTATGGCACATTTCACTGCCCGCTTCCATCCGGCAAGCTTTTGTTCACATTCTTCCTTTGAAATCTCCGGTGTAAATCTGCCGCCGACACCGGCATTCTGGCGGATATCTTCGAAATCCTTCCAATATCCCACAGCAAGTCCCGCCAGATACGCTGCTCCCAGAGCCGTGGTTTCGAGGCACACCGGCCGGTTGACCGGCGTCTGGATCACATCAGCCTGTGTCTGCATCAAAAAGTTATTAGCACTGGCTCCTCCGTCCACCTTCAAGGCTGACAGGGTGATCCCGGAATCTGCCTCCATCGCCTGCAGCACATCACTGACCTGATATGCAATAGCTTCCAGCGTGGCACGGATAATGTGGTATTTATTGACGCCACGGGTCAGGCCCACGATGGTTCCTCTGGCATACTGATTCCAGTATGGTGCCCCCAGTCCCGTAAATGCCGGTACCACATAGCAGCCGCTGGTGTCCGGCACCTTGCGTGCCATATACTCGGAATCCTCCGCAGAATCGATCAGCCGCAGTTCATCCCGCAGCCACTGTACCGAAGCACCTCCGATAAATATAGACCCCTCCAGCGCGTAATAAACCTTTTTATCAATCCCCCATGCGATCGTCGTTACCAGACCATTCGTGGAATATACTGGCTTTTCTCCTGTATTCATCAACAGAAAGCAGCCTGTTCCATATGTATTTTTGGCCTCCCCCTGGGAGAAACATGTCTGACCAAATAATGCCGCCTGCTGGTCTCCCGCCACCCCGGCAATAGGAATCTCTCCACCCAGAAATGATGTGTCCGTTTTTCCGTACAGACCACTGGAGGGACGAACCTCCGGCAGCATACATGCCGGAATGTCAAGACGATCTAATATTTCCTGATCCCAGCACAACTCATTGATATTGTACATCATGGTCCGGGACGCATTGGAATAATCTGTCGCATGAACCTTTCCCTTTGTCAGCTTCCAGATCAGCCAGGTGTCTACCGTCCCAAAAAGCAGTTCTCCCTTTTGTGCCCGTTCTCTGGCTCCCGGCACATGATCCAGAATCCATTTCAGCTTCGTGGCAGAAAAATAGGCGTCGATCACAAGACCTGTTTTGTCACGGATCAGCTCCGTGAGACCTTCTTCCTTCAACTGATCGCAGTATTCCGAAGTTCTGCGGCACTGCCAGACGATTGCGTGATAAACCGGCTCCCCGGTTTCTTTATCCCAGACGATGGTCGTCTCTCTCTGATTCGCAATTCCGATTGCCTGAATATCCTGTGCCACAGCACCGATCTTGGTCATTGCCTCCACTGCCACTCCAAGCTGCGTGGACCAGATCTCACTGGCATCCTGCTCTACCCAGCCGGGCTGGGGAAAGATCTGCGTAAATTCCTTCTGTGCCACAGAGACGATCTCTCCCTTTTCATTAAATAAAATGCAGCGATTGCTTGTGGTTCCTGCATCCAAAGCCATGATATATCCCATATGACTACCCCCATTTATAGCGTTTTAAACGATTTACTCAATTTTAAGTTACTAAAACCTCCCACAACGAATAATCAGGTGTGCCCATAATATTTCTTATGTCCGCAGTGTAAATATGATTTTTGCCTTGGATTTTTTGAATAACCGTGAGCTGTGTACTCCAAAATTGTCTTGTCACTTACGGATTTCGAAAAGTCTATATTTATTCTCTTGAAACATAAAAAATATTATGGGCGCAGCTATATATTACAAGTGCGCAGTTTTAGTAACTTATTTATAATTTCACCTTTAATTCCTTTTCCCCGTCCTGTCCCTGATATCGGACAATGGTATATCTTCCCTTACGCTCCACACGCCGGGCTGCCCCATGAAGTCCTGTCAGACTCTGCTGTAATTCCCGCTTTTCTGCGTCATAGCTTCCCACATCATCTGAGGTAAAAAGCAGTCCGCCAAACAACCCATTTACCTGTGCCAGCAATGCCTTCTGCTTCGTTGACAGCTTAATGTTGTCATCCCGCAGCAGATAAACATCCGGATCATTCCAGAATGCCCGCCCGTTTAACTGCCTGCGATAGATCGTATTACCAATGGTGTTTTTGGTGGAAACACGCTCTCTGTGAAGAAGTTTTTCCTTCGGGGAACCATCCCAGTCGAGCCCCACATCCGGACCGATCCGGCAGTAATCCACCTTGCCAAATGCCGGTCCCAACGGGACACCGCAGCCAAGGATCAGCTTGTCTCCCACAAGCTCCCGCAGGAAGTCCATGGCTTCACACATAAGCTGTCCTCTCGTTTTATACGATGTCGGCTGCATACACGCCCCATAAAGAAAATCAAGCTTCACCAGATCAAAGCCCCACACATCCAGTACCTGACGAAATACCTCTCTCAAATAATCCTGCACCTGTGACAGCTCCAGATTTAAGGCATAAAAGGTACTCCAGTTACTGCCACCACACACCGGATTTCCACACTCGTCCTTTACCAGCCAGTCCGGATGCTCATGATAACATCCGGAATTTTTCTCACATACAAACGGGGATAACCACAGCCCTGCCTTCATGCCGTACTCATGGATCTGATCCACCACCGGCTCCAGTCCTGCCGGGAATTTATCGGCATTGACATCCAGCCAGTCTCCCACATAAGTCTGATAACCGTCATCAATCTGAAACACATCAAGGTTCTGTCCCATTTCATGGACATGTTCCAGATTCTCCATAATGATCTGTTCCGAAATATTCTGATAATGATTGTACCAGCTTGTATAACCGGTCATTGGCTTTCCAGACGGCTTTGATATGTTCATTTTTTCAAAATAAAAGTCAAACACCTGATCCTCGGTACCGGAAAGTTCCACCAGATCAAAAGCATTCCACTCCTCAGAAATCTTTAATCCTGCACAGTCTTTTTCTATGGTCATCTGCTGTGCTGTGCCATTATAATAAAATACCGTAAATCCGGCACGTTCACTTAAAGAGCCCAGGAAGCGGTACTGTTCTCCGTCCCGGAAATAACAATACGTAAATCCATGAAACTGTCCGGTTCCCTTCGGTTTCATGGTAAAATTCACATCTCCATAGCGGTCCAGATAATACTTTTCCACCATGCCGGCAGCCAGTGGAGATATGGCCGGTTCCTTTTCGAAAATCGTATGTTCATGGGAATCCGTCCAGGACTGATATCCATTCATAAAGATCTGTTCCGGATTTCTGCCCCCACGGCAGGACCACGGAAATGTCATGCTGACCGATTCCAATGTAAGTTCTCCCACAGGATTTCCATAATCATCAAAATTCTTCGGAATGATCCGGATATGGATCTCACCCTCATCCTCCTGCCAGCGCAGGGTAAAATATGGCTGCTCTCCTCCCTGATACATCTCTGCCACAAAGGGTTCCCCGTTCCGGTTTCCCCTGATCAAAAAAATTATATTTTCCATGTCTTCTCCTCTCTCGTATATTTACTTTCTTCCCTTTCCCCACAGAATCTGCTTAATACTCTGCATCATAATTATTTATGTCTATTCTCTCCCACTGCATCATCTCTCCAGTATATCCAGTGTATGTGCTCCTGCTCCGATCAGATCCTGTCTTTCGCAGACCGATAAATGATACTGTATAAACAACTCGAAGGTCTCCTCGTCCATAGCATTTAGTACCGGCCGCATATAATTTGCCGGACCATCCGGAGAAATGATCCTGAGCCGTTTCAGATCTGCTGCCGTATTTAATGCATCAATGTCCTCAATGCGCATATAATCATACAGATCTCCATCCTGTGGAATACACTTGAAATCCTTTGACAATCTGCCGTCCTCCAGACACTGCTTTACATTGCCGTCCCGAAAACCGTACAGAAGCACACCATATTCATTCATACAATACGCCACCAATATCCTGCCACCCGGTCTGGTCACGCGCTTTGCCTCCTGCAGTGCTTTCAGCTTGTCCTCCGTGGTATATAAATGATACATTGGTCCAAACAGCAAAGTAATATCAAAGGAACTGTCCGCAAAACGGGACAGTTTTAATGCATTGCCCTGATACGCCTTGACGCTGCTTCCCTTTGATTTTAAAATACCCAGATTATATCTGACCAGCTCCACAGCTGTAACGTCATAGCCTTCCTCCGCCAGTGCAACACTGTATCTGCCGGTACCTGCACCGATATCCAGAATACGTATCTCCGGACGATCTGCCTCATCGGATCCATTCTTATCCCTCTGTCTGTTCTGTATCATCTCATCAATACACGCATGAATATACTTCATGGAAGTAATATACTCCACCCTGCCGTGGCGTCTGGTAAGCCTTTTATCCTCATTAAATTTATTATAATATTTCTCCAGTTCCGTCATATGTTTTATTCTCCCGATCGTCTCTTGTATCCCTTTACTGTCCATCCCATATATGCTGATCCCGGCCTTTATTCAGTGCCGAAATCTTACATCTGATGACGGACCACCCGGTACTCATCTCCATTGCGGTAATACGGGCAGCTGTCACGGTGGTTCGTCATAAACCGTACCATATCATCCTCATCCATATTCACATCACAGAAATACTCTTCGTACTCCTCATCATAACTGTAATTTGCACAGGTATCACATTCATTTGACATACTTGCTGCACCTCTTTTCATCTCTTTCTGTTATTTTACCAAAATATCAGACATATGTACATCGTTAACCGCAAACAAAAGCAGGCACTTATTTTTATTGTATTTTCATTTTACCCCATCCCCCGGCAAAGCCACACGCTTGCCGCCATCCCCGCAAAAGTTGCGGTCAGTGCCCCGGCTAATGTCCAGTTCATTTTGGTTACCGGAGAATGTTTTTCATCCCCTGTCGCAATAAAATACACCGAGATCGTATAAAAGATCGTCTCCGAACAGCACATCAGAACGGATGCCAGAAATCCCTCATGGGAATCCGTTCCAAATTCCTTATAAATATCAAGAAGCAGACCGGTGGCCGCAGAAGAGGATATCATTTTGATCAGGGATAACGGAACAAGCACCGCCGGAAAATCTATTTTCTCCGCCATAGGGGCAATCCATGCAGAACCGGTTTCTAACACCCCGGAAGCTCTGAGAATTCCAATCGCCATCATCAGTCCGATCAGAGTAGGCAGCACCTTTAATACCACCCGGAATCCATCCTCTGCCCCCTTGACAAAAGCACCGAAAATATCCGTATGACTGCACAAACCATACCCCACAATATAAAAGATTACGATGGGTATCATAAAATTGGATAAATATAATAGAAACTGCATGAAAAAACTGCCCCTTTCTTGCAAATCCTGAGACGAATGTATATAATAACAGTAAGTGGTGTTAAACATCCTGTGTTGCAGAGTTTCGTATACGAAACTCTGTCTTGTTGTAAATATATTCTGTCAGGAAGTCTTTCATTCATGAAATCTCCTATGACACAGAATCAGAAAGGTTTGGTAAATTACATGAATACCGTTTTTATTGCGGATGACGAACTAATTATACGTCAGGGCTTAAAATGTATTATTGATTGGGAATCTCTCGGATTTTCAATTATTGGCGAAGCATCCAACGGCATTGATGCATTAGATTATATTGTCCGGGAGCAGCCGGATCTGGTACTTATGGACATCCGCATGCCCGGTCTTCTCGGGGTAGATGTCGTTAAAAATGCCAGAGACAAAGGATTTGAGGGACACTTCATCATCCTCAGCGGATTTACGGATTTCAAATATGCACAGGCAGCAATCCGGTACGACGTTGATTTTTATCTCACAAAGCCCATTGACGAGGATGAGCTTCTGGAAGCTTTAAAGACATTAAAGACTACAATTGAAGAGCAAAGTCGTCAGTCCGGCACTTGGAAGCATTACCGTCAGAAGGCACATGGCATGATCCTGCTTGATATTCTCACCGGAAAGGCAGATTTTGACCAGATCAATGTGGAAGATCTTCATCTGGATGCGGATGAATACCAGGTCGTTATTTATGAGAAATACAGCCATAATGCCACACAGATGTCCTATCGTTTTGCAGATCTTTTAAAGGTTACAAACGAAATGAACAGTTCTTACGAACAGATTACCATTGATGACAACGAAATCCTGATGTTGAAGGGGGAATTTACCCTGCACAAATTCCAACAGTTTCTGGAGCATTACGACCGGGAACAAAAACCCCAGAAGGATTCACCGCTGGATTCGCTTTTTATCACCTACGGAAGACCGGTCAAAGATCTTCGTGAGGTTCATACCTCCTACCAGGAGGCACTCCGTCTGCTGCAGCGGCGCTTCTTCTGTGAACACCGCCAGCATACCATCGGCTATGACCAGCTTCCAAATCCAGATGTGGAAAACCTTTTTTCATTAACACCGGAGGTACTGCAGTTCTACTGCGAAACCCTGATCGGTTATATCCAGACCGCCAAGCGCAATCAGATGGCGGAAATGCTTCACGAACTGGAAACGAAGCTATACTCCTGCGAGGAGGATATCCCACGGATCAAACTTTTTTTGACAGATCTTTACCTGTCTATCAAGGAAAAGATTTTTCATCTGTACCATAACGCGGACATTGCTTTTCCGAGCAATGCCGAAATCATCGAATTCATCAACAGCAAATACTATCTGTACGAAATTGTACTTTACTTTACAGAACAATTCGAAATGATCATCCGCACCATTGGCAATCCATCCAGCGAAAGTGTCATGGATGATATTATTCATTATATCGAACACAATTATATGGATAATATCAAGCTGGAAAATATTGCCCCTCTTTTTGGTTATAACAGTTCCTATCTGGGCAAGATCTTTACCAAAAAGGTGGGACAGGGATTTAATGTTTTTGTAGATCAGATCCGCATCGACCACTCCAAGGAGCTTCTGGAGAGCAGCTCTCTGAAGGTATATGAAATTGCCGAAAAGGTTGGATACCGCAATGTGGATTATTTCCATACCAAATTTAAAAAATACGTCCATCAGAGTCCGGCCGAGTACCGGAAGCAGATGCGCAAAGCAGAATAATGTCAAAAGAATGATCCATAAACTATAAAAAAGGCAAAACATCGGTTTTGCCTTTTTTATAGTTCCTATATCCGTAAATTCTCTCTACTGACCGATTTTCTCAGCAATATAATCCCCGATCCGGGATATATCCATCTCTAACGTATAGGCAAGCTCTCCATACAACAGGTTTTCTGCCTGTTGAAAATATCGCTCATCCACAGCCGCAACTTTTTTGCCGTCCTCAATCCTTGCCTTTTGCCGGAGATAAATCGTCTTGATCATACGGACAAGCTCCCGGCAGTCACCACTGCGCACCGCTTCCTTATACTGGTCTTCCCGTTCCTTTTCATTGGGGATCCAGATTGTTTCCAGTGAAGGAATCTCCTCCACAAGCTCCTTCGCTTCTTGTTTGCTAAGTACCAGCCGCATCGGCAGTTTCACATGATCCACCGGCACATATACCAGCGAATCCTTCTGATACACCGGACGAAGAGTATAATATTTCTTTTTACGATCTGCTACCGACATAGATAATCTTCCGACCGCTGTCACCTCACACACCCCATGTGTTCCATACATCACGCTGTCATTCACCTGATACATAATCTCCCTCTTTTCATAAAATAGATCCATTTCATATAGATACCTACATTTGACCATAGATAAACCGGAAGCCATTGCAAAAAGAGGCTTCCGGCGTTCACTACCGTTTCATGTTCTCTTGTAATTGTACCACATTTTAAGTATTTTTGTAAGTCGAAATCTGAACAACCATTAAAACCAGAGACAATAAAAGGGACAGCTTGCGATCGGCTGTCCCTTTTGGAGAAGGTATTTTTGTTACTTATGGGGTGTAGCAAAAACTATATAATGTATTGGGGTTTACGATGATTAGTATAACAGCGGTGTCCTCTAAAGTGTGCATAAACTTACCATCTTTTCCAAAAAGTTTTTGTGCATTTTTGCTTTCCCATCAAAAACAGCTATCATTTTCCATAAAAAATCCGAAAATGATAGCTGTTTTTTGTCATTTCTATCAAATACATTGATGAATGTCTTATTTGTCAGAACTTTCTGTTTCTTCAGAAGATACTTTTTCGTCGGACACTGTTGTATCTGTATCCTCTTTTCCCTCTGAGACCTCTTTAGAAGCGGATTCTGTCCCAGTCTCTGACGGATCCTCATGATCCTCCTCAAAAAGAGCCTCAAACTCCTGTCTGGTAATACGCTCCCGATCCATCAGAATCTCGGCCGATGCGTGAAGCACATCCATATGTTCCTCAATAATGGCACGTGCCTTCTGGTAACAGTCCTGAATGATGGCACGAACCTCTTTATCAATGTCCCTTGCCGTTTCCTCACTGTACGTTCTACTGGTATGGCCAAAATCGTTACCTATAAACACTTCATCACTGTCGGCATAATTGATCATACCGATGGCATCGGAAAATCCATACTTGGTAACCATATCCCTGGCGGTTGCCGTCGCTGATTTAATATCCTGGGATGCTCCCGTGGTAATATCATCAAAGATCAAAGACTCTGCGATACGGCCACCGAGACTGACCATAATATCCTGCAGCATCTTTCCACGGGTTGTAAAGGTCTCGTCCTTATCCGGCAGAGGCATGGTATAACCGGCTGCCCCCTGTCCGGTCGGAATCACGGAAACAATATGCACCGGTCCCACATCCGGAAGAACATGGAACAAAATCGCATGACCGGACTCATGGTATGCCGTGATCTTTTTGTCCTTCTCGGAAATGATCTTACTTTTCTTCTCCGTACCGATCCCCACTTTGATAAAGGACTTGTCAATATCTGCCTGCGTAATACATGAACGTCCTTCTCTGGCACATGCGATCGCAGACTCATTCATAAGATTCTCCAGATCTGCACCGGTAAATCCTACGGTTGTTCTTGCGACCTTTTCCAGATCCACGTCATCGCTTAACGGTTTGCCTTTGGAATGAACCTCAAGGATCTCCTCACGGCCTCTGACATCCGGTCTGCCTACTGCCACACGGCGGTCAAAACGTCCCGGGCGGAGGATCGCCGGATCCAGAATATCCACACGGTTCGTTGCAGCCATTACGATAATGCCTTCATTGATACCGAACCCATCCATCTCAACCAACATCTGGTTCAACGTCTGCTCACGCTCATCGTGGCCGCCGCCCAGGCCGGTACCTCTCTTACGGGCTACCGCATCGATCTCATCAATAAATACGATACATGGTGCATTTTTCTTGGCCTCCGCAAACATATCACGGACACGGGATGCACCAACACCCACAAACATCTCCACAAAGTCAGAACCGGATAAACTAAAGAACGGAACGCCCGCCTCTCCGGCTACTGCCTTGGCAAGAAGCGTCTTACCGGTTCCCGGAGGTCCCACAAGGATGATACCCTTCGGAATACGTGCACCTCTCTCGGTATATTTGGCAGGGTCTGCCAGGAAATCCACGATCTCCTCCAGCTCCTCCTTCTCCTCCTTTAATCCTGCCACATCCTTAAAATGCTTGGCATTGGGATCATCCGGATCAATCCGCTGGGCGCGGCTCTTGCCAAAATTCATCATTTTGGCATTGCTGCCTCCCTGTCCTGCCGTCTGTGCCGACAGAAACGAAAATAAAAAGAAGATGGCAATGATCCCCAAAAGATACGGAAGAAGCGTCGTAATGATCCAGGATGGCTTCTGCACATCCTTCATCACATACTTATCTGCCAGCTTGCTGTCCTTACTCTGGATCAGCTTCTCTGCCTCTGTTACATCTGATACATAAAAACTCTGTGCGGAACCGTCTTTCTTACGGACATCTACCTCTCCGGTAGGCACCTCCTCATTGGGCAGGATTGCCACGGATGTGACATTTCCATCCTCCAGATCCTGAGCGAAATTGACAATATTGTATGTCTTTTGTCCCCCCTGGTCCAAAGTACCCGAAACATAGACGGCAGCCGCAATAATCACCAGAATCAGCAGATAAAAGCCGATTCCTGTTCTCATCTGTTGCCTCATGAATGTCTCCTTACCTGATATTTATTTCAGAATGAAACAGGACTGCCTGCTTCATTACCTGTGCAGCATGACTGCTCCCCTCCTGCGAAGGCCTGTATCCGCACACTATGCTTCCACAAACTCCAGTGTGCCTACAAACGGAAGGTTTCTATACTTCTGTGCATAGTCAAGACCATAACCAACCACAAATTCATCCGGAATGGAGAACCCGGTATAGTCAGCCTCCATCTCTACCTCCCGGCGGTCCGGCTTATTTAAGAGAGTGCAGATCTTAAAGCTCTCCGGCTTTCTCTCCAGAAGCATTGGCTTTAACATAGAGAGGGTATAACCGGTGTCGATAATATCCTCGATCAGCAGACAGTCCACTCCCTGAATTGACTGCTCCAGATCCTTCTTGATCGTAATCCTGCCTGAACTGGAAGTGCTGTTTCCATAACTGGATACAGACATAAAATCAATCGTTACAGGCATCTTCAAGTGCTTTGCAAGCTCACAGGAAAAGAATACACTTCCCTTTAAAATACAGATCAGACGCAGTGGCTTCATTCCATATTCCTCATTGATCTGGTCTGCCATCTCTTTAATTCTGTTTTCCACCTGCTCCTGGGAAAACATAACATGTACTATTTCTTTCATCTTTTTTCTCACTCTCAGTAATCATTTTTATACATAAAATTTCCTCTGTCCTGTCGGATACATAATATCCTGCACTGACTCTGTCAAGCTCCGGGATCCACAGAACGTGTCTTCCCTCCGCCAGCACCCATATCTTCCTGCGGTTCTCTCTGGGAATGTGTCTGTCGATCAGCAGACGGTTCAGCGGTTTCTTTCGATTCCCCTGCTCATCCAGCCACAGAAAATCTCCTTGCTCAGGATGACGAAATTCAAGCATACCATTTATTCTAGCATAATCAAACCATTTCGTACAGTTATTTTTCGGTATTTTTCTTTCATTATCTTCAAATGTTTCCAAAAAATTCTTCCGCTGCCAGAAAAGTTTTATTGCTTTATCACCCATGCCACACAGCACAACACTTCCCGTCTCTTTTTCCGCCGGATCCCAACAAAGAACGGTATCCGTTCCCTTTACGCCACTGCCGGCCCGGGTCACAGTTTCTCCTGCTTCTGCCATGATTTCTGCGCTTTCCACAGATTTGATTCCTGCCCTGCGTATCCAAAGGATATCGTAATCCCTGCCTGCCATCAGACCATAGGGCAGACAGATCCGTTTGCCGCTCTCCCCTGCAGCCAGCGCAAGCAAAGCCCCGGTATGACGGCTGGTAATGTCCTTCTGACGCCCTGCCGCCCGGGTGATCATCCAATAAGCAAACTCTCTCTGCAATGCCTTGGGCAGCGTTTCAAGCTTCCGGATCCTTGCCCGAAGCTCTTTTCCTGCGGAAAATTCCTCTGTCCCATTTTTGTCACCGTGTACATCCACCCCCCCGGAAGAAGCATTTTCCTCCCCTTGCGGCAAATCTATCACAAGATCCGGAAGACGCTTCGCAAGCTCCTCCTCCAGAAATACCTGCACCTCCTGCATCTGTGCCGCCGTGCGTGCCAGATGCTCCGACGCCCTGTGGTTGACACTCTCTTCCAGCACAGGCAGTATATTCAGCCGCAGCTTATTCCGACTACATTCTGCCTCCTGATTCGTACTGTCCTCACACCACACCTGGCCGATCTGTCCCAATTCACGGACAATCTGATCGTGACGCAGAAAAAGCAGCGGGCGGATATACCTCCCATTCCTGGGACGCATCCCCCCCATCCCACGCACACCACTGCCACGCAGCATCTGAAACAGTACTGTCTCTGCCTGATCATCCTGATGATGAGCGATCGCCACCTTGCGGAAGCCATACTGCTCTGCCGTTTCTTCGATGCACTGATAACGGTAAATTCTTGCCGCCTCCTCCAGGGAGTATTTCTGTTCCTGTACCATTTTAGGGACATCTCCACGGCATATGTGAATTCTGACGCCATGCTCTGCGGCAAATTTCTTACAAAACAGCTCATCCCTCTCTGCTTCCCCGCCCCGGATCTGGTGATTCACATGGATCAGCTCCACCACAAAGTCCCATTCCCGGGACATCTCCAATAATGTCAGTGCCAGATATACCGAATCCGCTCCGCCGGAAAATGCTACCAGCACACGATCGGATGACTCCAGCAAATGGTTTTGTCTGCAAAAGGCTTTCACCTCATGGTATGATCCCAGTCTCATTGCGTATGTTATCTCCTTTATGACAGCCGCAGCTGTCTGTTTTTGTAGGATGGCACATATGAATTCTCTCTGGTTCTCTCCCAGACAGCCGCTACGACAACGCTCATATCGTCATGAACTTTTCCTTCGCTCTGAGCCACGGCTTCATCCACAATATATTCTGCAAGCTCCTGGGGATTGACAATTCTGTGCTCCCGGATCAGACACTCCAGCTCCTCTTCCCGGTCTGTAAACGCATCCACAATGCCATCTGTCATCATTATAACATAATCTCCGGAATATATCTCCGTCTTGTTAAAATATGGCTCGGCCTCCTGATAGAGCCCAACCGGCAGCGCTTGTCCCTCAATCCGATCCACACCATTTTCCCTGCGGATCCATGTGGCAGCCGCACCGTTTTTCATAAACTGGCAGCTTCCCTGATACAGATCCAGAACCACCACATCTGCTGTGGCAAAACTTGTCTGTACCGCCTCCGGCATATAAAGAGAGTTGATCAGCTTCAGGGCAGAGATCTTGGAAAATCCGGCTTCTGTCATCTGCTCCAGCAGCTCGATCACCACCTGGCTTTCCCCAAAAGCTCCTTCTCCACTCCCCATACCGTCCGAGAGTGCCAGCAAAAGTTCTCCGTTTGGCAGGGACAGGCAGGAAAAATTATCCCCGGAAACCTCCTCCCCTTCCTTCATCCGGCGTCCCACACCGGTAACAGCCAGATACGGAGTATCTTCGACAAATATCATTTCTGTTTCATTTTTCGGAATCACATTATGACTCTCTCTGGAAGGCATAAAGGAACGACCGAAAAGATCCGATAACACGCCGGCGGTCTCCCTCGCTGTCACCAGACGGCCTTTTACGGTATGAGCCTTCATCCGTATCTCAATCCTGTCACGTTTGTCCCGGTAAATGACCAGATTCTCCACCTTTACCCGCAGACCCGCAAGCTCCCGTCTGATGACATTTTCCATTTCTTCCGGCACTTTTCCGGTCTGACCGGCAGTTCCCGCCAGTTCTTTAAAAAGCTCCCCCACCTGTTCCATCTGTCCGGCCAGTACCCGTCTGTTCTGGGCAAGCTGGTTCTGAAAGCTCATGACGGTCCGGGCCATCCGAAGGCCCTGATTTGCTTCCATCAGGAACCAGTCCGGATGAATGCATTCCTCCACAAATTCTGCCGGCATCTGATCAATACGAAGCATTCCATGTTCCTGCATCTCCATCAGATGCGAGACCACCTCCGGACGATTCACCACCACCTGTCCCATACAGTATTCCCGGTTGCTGCATTTATCACAGACCTGTTCTGCCATCTCATTCATCAACATTCTTACATCCCGGCGGTTCACTCCTGATTTTTCTTCACTCTGTTTTTGTAGCACACGGGAAAGCTGACGAAAAGAATCGGAAAAGCCCTCCAGCTTATTTTTCATCTGCCCTCCGGCATCTGCTTCACCGGAACCGGTTTCTCCATGGAACGGAATCCGGATCCGCCGAAGCATTTTATCCGGTACTGCTGCCAGGATCAGGCTGTCGATCACCAGCATTTTTATCATCCCAAGTCCGATCATATCCCTGTTAAGACTGATGCCAATTCCAAAGGCTCCCAGCAGATAGGCGGACAGACTCCACATCTTTCCCCTGTCCCGAAACAATGCACAAAGCATGCCAAGGAGACACAGACTCCCCACAAATCCTTCCCCCTGTCCCATAAGGGAGAATATTATTCCTCCTGCTGCCCCCGCAGCTGCACCAATCCCGATGCCATACTGATATCCGGCAAAAGGAACCATCCAAAGTACCACCAGCATCGTGAAAGAAATATCGCTGATCATCATCTCCGGAACGCCATAGATCGCAAACATTCCTATCAGGATCAGGCTAAGGAGCTGTTCCTGAGAGACCTGCTGCCCTCTCCGGAAATGAAACAGGTATTGCTGTCCGTCCAGAAAAACCCTTGCCAGAGCTATAACCAGAACAGGCTCCAGTATCGTAAATAAAATGTCTTTCCACTGGTATGGCAGGATCGTATACTGCGTTACCGACAATACCGCCAACGTCGCTGCCATCAGCCCTGAGGAATGCCAGATACTCCATTTCATTCCCTGCTTCTTCATCAGATTCCGGGCTATGACAATACCAAGCATACTCACACTGTAACGAAGCACTGCCTCCACCGGCAATGCGGAAAGCATCCCCAGTCCCACGGAACACAACAGTGGGATCACACCGTTTCCAGACACCAGTGCCCCCGCAAAAAAAGCTGCCCCGGCAGGATTTCGTTCCAGCAAAACGACACGCCCGATCAAAAAACCAATCAACAACTGCACCAACATTCTTTTATGAATTCTCTTCATGACACATCCCCCTCTTTTTTCGTCAGTGCAACAAAGTATAAAAAAGAGTTTTCAAATTTTTTGTCAAAACAGGGAACCTGTCCAAAAAATTTTTCCGACAAAATGCGCCAAAAAAAGAGTCTCACATTTTATGTGAAACTCTCTCATGGATCACTTGTCATCCGGTTCAAAGATAATCTCGTCCGGATATACCAGCCCCAGCTTATTACGGGCAACCTCTTCGGTATATTCTTTTGTCTTTACATAAGATTCATAGTCCTTGATCTCAGCCTTCTGCTCCTTAAGCTTTTTCTTTTCCTTCTGAAGCTCAGAGATCTGTGCTGAATACTTCGCAGATTCCGCTTTTAATGTAACCGTCTTATATGTAAATGTCCCACACAGAACACAACATAGGGCGATCACACCGAAAACCGTAAACGGACTCAGCTTCTTTTTACGTCTTCGTCGTGCCATATACTTTATCAACTCCCCTTGGACCAGCCACATTTCGTCCCCCAACGAAATACAACGGTCAATGCCTCTCGAACGATCCACATCTGGTACAACCGATCAGTAACATATACCAGATATAGTGTCCAAATAAAATGTCAGTGAAACTTGTTCCGAATGTCCATTCCATCTAGCTTTCGCTATTTGGTCCAGTTATTTTACTATACAACATTTTAACCAATTTCGCAACCCTAAATCCTATTTTTTTATTATATTTGTCCAATAAACGATGCAGTCCTGCACGCAGCGGCATGCTGATACCGGTCTCATATAAAATACCTCCGGCAAACATCCCTATAATCCCATACCATCTGGGGACGCCATCGATCATTTGAAAAAACAGAATAAATACAGGAATACTCAACAGGCTCCAATACAACAGATCTTCGATCCATACCCATAACTTTCCGTGGGGAACCAGCCATCGCCAGACCCTCAGAATATCATATCCAAACATTAAAAACATACCGGTACACAACGTGGTGATCTGAAAACAGATCTGCTCCTGGATGATCTGGCTCACTGAAATATCCTCCCCAAAAATGAGGCTGCCTTCTTTTCAGGATCATTCTTATCCGAATAAGCAAAGCTGTCGATCCTTCCATCTACATCAACCTCTCCCTTTTCCAGAGACAGACGGTTCACATGAAGTTCATCCCCCTTGATCAGCAGGATTCCCTGTTCTGTCTCAAGGTAAACCTCCTTTGCATCAAAGGATAGAACATCTCTCACTCCGGACATGACCGCTGTACGCCTGCCATTCAGATACACCTTGTGCACTCCTCTGTTTTCCCGTAAATTTCTATTCTCTTCCATATCCTGTCTCCATTTCTGTACTGCAAAACCCTTAAGAACAACTGAAACAAAACCGCCCACATAACAAATATATATGCAGACGGCCCCGTAATTATGTTCCTGTCTTGACTTTTGGAAAAACGGATCATTCGGAGACTTTTCTAAATGACACGGTACAATTCCTTCGCTTCATCCTTTTTATATGTTTCTTCGATACTGAGAACTTCCACCTTCACAACCTTATCCCCAAAGGTGATCTCTATGATATCCCCCACCTTCACGTTCAGAGATGCCTTTGCCACTTTACCATTAACCTGAATCCTTCCGGCATCACATGCCTCATTGGCGACCGGTCTTCTCTTGATCAGACGGGAAACCTTTAAATACTTATCTAATCTCATCTTAATCGACCATTCCTTTCTCCGCCCGCAGACTTTGAGCAGCAGGCACTGTTTTCACATGAATTCTTTCAAAAAAAGGGCTGCCCAAAAGGCAACCCAAAGCATATCCTGTTTCACAAAAATTACTCGTTTACAGCATCCTTTAAAGCCTTACCAGCCTTAAACTTAGGAGCGTTTGAAGCTGCGATCTTAATTGTCTCTTTTGTGAGTGGGTTTCTACCCTCTCTAGCTGCTCTGTGCTGTACCTCGAATGTACCAAAGCCAACTAACTGAATCTTCTCGCCCTTCTTTAACTCATCTGTAACAGTGTCGATAAATGCCTTTAATGCCTTCTCAGAATCCTTCTTAGAAAGCTCAGACTTCTCTGCGATAGCTGCAACCAATTCTGTCTTGTTCATGGATAAACTCCTCCTCAAAAAAAATTTCCGTAAAAACTTACAAGTCTATTTATACCCTTATTACCCCCATTTGTCAAGGATTTTCAGTAATTCTTTCGATTTTGTCCGCATTTTTTGACATTCTACAATTGTAGGATTGTATTTTTCCATCCAATGATATAGAAATGATCCATTTCTACTGCTCCAGCTGCCTTCCCAGAAAGCCTGCTGCCACATGTGCCAGTTTCCGTTCTGCCTCACCAAGGCTTTCCTTCTGACTCCGGGTAAAGATCACCACCGCACCAACCGCATCTCCCTCGGAAATGATGGGACAAATTACTTCCCAGGCAAACGGCTCTGCCTCATCACTGATCTTGCGATACTCTTTGCTTTCTCCGGAAGCCACAGAAATTTCCCGCCCATCGATCATCTGCTGCATTTCCCGGCTGATGGCTTTATCCATCAGCTCCCTGCGTGCCCCTGCAGAAGTGGCGATCACCTGCTCTCTGTCTGTCACGACCACCTGATACCCTGTGGTCTGTGCCAGCGAATCTGCATACTGCTGTGCAAAAATCCCCATATCCCCCATCAGAGAATATTTTTTAAGGATCACTTCACCTTCCCGGTCTGTATATATCTCTAACGGATCTCCCACCCGGATCCGCAGTGTCCGACGGATCTCCTTTGGGATGACCACCCGTCCCAGATCATCTATTCTTCGAACAATACCTGTCGCCTTCATATAAAAATTCCTCCTGCTTCTTACATACTTTCTATAATTGTGCTATATGGGTAGTATGCAAAAAACAGGAAAAATTATGCACTAACCGGAATTCGCCCATAATATTTCTTATGTCTCATATTTTTTACACAGCCACCCATTTTCAAAAGTTGAAATTTTTTTATTTTTTGAAACTCATATTATCCTATCCCACTCGTATTCCTTTTTCCAAGTCCTGTCATTGCCCTTTTAAGCTGCCTGTGCTATACTGATATTTCACGGTATTGATACTATTTAAGGAGGAAAAAATGAAAACACATAAAAAGAAAAGAAGTTCTTTTTCCGGCAAGGTGGGTTTTGTCCTGTCTGCAGCCGGAGCATCCGTCGGTCTCGGAAATATCTGGAGATTTCCATATCTTGCCGCCAAATACGGTGGAGGAATCTTCCTGTTGATCTATATTCTGCTGGCACTGACCTTCGGTTATACTATGATCATGGCGGAAACCTCTCTGGGGCGCATGACACATAAAAGTCCTGTTGGGGCATTCCACAGCTTTGGCCGTTCCGGCTGGCTTTCTGCAGGTGGCTGGATCAACGCTGTCATCCCTCTTCTGATCGTCCCATATTATTCTGTGATCGGAGGCTGGGTCATCAAATATCTGCTGGAATACATCAAAGGAAACAGCGAAAAGCTGGCCACAGACAGCTACTTCTCCGGATTTATTTCCAACGGTACATCCACAGAGCTCTGCTTTGTTGTATTTGCCCTGATCACCGTTGCCATTATTTATGCCGGTGTGAGAAACGGTATTGAACGTGTCTCCAAGTTTATGATGCCGATCCTGGTGGTTCTCTCTGTGATCATTACGATCTATTCTGTTACCAGACCGGGTGCATTAGAAGGTGTGAAATATTTTATTATTCCAAATCTGAAGGACTTTTCCTGGATGACTGTGGTAGCTGCCATGGGACAGATGTTTTACTCCCTCTCCATTGCCATGGGCATTCTGGTGACCTTTGGATCTTATATGAAAAAAGATGTTTCCGTCGAGGACTCCACACAGAATGTCGAGGTATTTGATACCGCCATTGCGATCATGGCAGGTCTTATGATCATCCCTGCCGTCTTTGCGTTTTCCGGCGGCGATTCTGCCACGCTGCAGTCCGGTCCGGCACTGATGTTTATCACAATTCCAAAAATGTTTAACAGCATGGGCTTCGGAACGGCTGTGGGTATTTTATTTTTTACCCTTGTACTATTTGCCGCTCTCACAAGCTCCATTGCTCTGACCGAGAGCTGTGTTTCCACCTTCGAGGATGAGCTTGGCTGGAACCGTCAGAAATCCACTCTCCTCGCCGGTGCCATTATCCTGATCCTTGGAACTCTTTCTTCTCTGGGATACGGTCCACTTGCCGGCATCCGGATCATCGGCATGCAGTTTCTGGATTTCTTTGATTTCCTGACCAACTCTGTGATGATGCCGATCGCCGCATTTGCCACCTGCCTTCTTGTGTCCAGAGTGATTGGTGTGGACAAGATCGAGGAAGAAGTAACACAGGGCGGCATGCCGTTCCGACGCAAAAAGATCTTTGTCTTTATGATCAAATATCTCTGCCCGATCTTTGCGGCGATCATCTTGATCAGCTCGGTAGCAAATGCACTGGGATGGATCTCGATTTAACGAGGAAAGTTTGAGGAGGTAATATAAAATGAATACAACATTACCAATAACTGCAAAAGAAGCCGTAGAAAAGCTGCTTTCCGGCAATAAGCAATACATTAACTCCAAATGCGGAGTGGGAGATATTTCCAAAGAAAAAAGACGACTGACCACTCTGCATGGTCAGTCCCCTTATGCGATCATTGTTACCTGTTCGGATTCCAGAGTCATTCCGGAACATATATTTTCTGCCGGGATCGGGGAGCTTTTTGTGATCCGTCTGGCAGGTAATGTGATTGATGACCACCAGCTTGGAAGCATCGAATATGCCGCCGGTCACCTGGGGTGCCGTCTGATCCTTGTGATGGGTCATACCCATTGCGGTGCCGTGGATGCAGCGATGAATGGCAATCCGGAAAACTACATTAAATTTATTACCGATGAGATTCGTCTTGCTATCGGAGATGAGACGGACGCCGCAAAGGCCTGTGAGCGAAATGTTGCCCACAGTATCCGGATCATTGAGGAAAGTCTTAAGATCCATCATATGGAGGAGGATACCGGACTCCGCGTCATGGGTGCCATCTATGATATTGAATCCGGCGAGATGCGGTTCTTGTAATGACGGGAAGGAGTAACTTATGAAAGAGAAGTTATTTAACATCATACAGATCGGTGACCGGAGCAATGAGATCAGCCGTTTTTTTGATATCTTTATCACCGTGACAATTTTTGCCAATATCATTGTCACCTTCATTGAGACCTTTGAAGAGCTGGCATTTCTGTCTACATGGTTTCGTGTCATCGAAGTGATTACCATCTCCATCTTCTGTGTAGAATATATTTTCCGCATCTGGACTGCTGGATATCTCTACCCGGAAATGTCCCTCTGCCGTGCAAGACTTCGTTTTCTGATCTCCTTTGATGGCATTATCGACTTGCTCACCATTGTGCCGGCATCCTTTCTGTCGGGCTTTGTGATCTTTCGTATGCTTCGTGTGGCACGGATCTTTCATTTGTTCCGCCTCAATGCAAAATATGATTCCTTTAATGTGATCACCACGGTTCTCTACGAGAAAAAGAACCAGATCATTTCCTCTCTGTTTATTGTACTGGTTCTAATGCTTGCCAGCAGTCTTTGTATGTACAGCGTGGAGCACAACGCCCAGCCTGCGGTCTTTCAGAATGCATTCAGCGGACTCTGGTGGAGCATGTCCACTCTGCTCACCGTGGGATACGGCGACATTTACCCCATCACACCTCTGGGCAGGATCATGGCGATCGTGATCGCCTATCTGGGCGTGGGTGCTGTTGCGATCCCTACCGGTATTATCAGTGCCGGATTCGTAGAGCAGTATCAGCGGAAAAGCACGCTGTCCAATTTTCGAAATGCGGATATTAAAGAAATTGCAGAAATCTTTGTAGATAAGCAATATGCCGGAAAGACCATCGAAGAGATTGAAGAGGATGATCAGGCAACGATCTACCTGATCCTGCGGGACGACCTGTCCATCCTTCCCCAGAAAGATACAGTACTAAAGCTCAATGACATTATTGTGGTCAGAAGCACGGAAGAGACGTAAATTTGCGTCAATAGTTTCAAATCTTCATCCTGGATATAAAATGCATTGTCTGTTATCTCAACCCTTTCAGATACCCCTTCTGCTCCGGTGTGATCCGGTAACTTTCCACCGCCTTCTGAATAGTTTTGCGATGTACCCATGGGGACAATCTGCGCTCCTCCAGATAAGGGATCACTGTATCCCACTGCTTTACAAGGGCTGTCGCCAGATACCATGCGATCATCATATTGACATAATACTCCTCCGAGTTCACTCCGGTCACCCATTCAAGATACTCCGGCCGGAAATCCTCATCCAGATACAGTCTCATGAGAACGCCCATCCCGTAACGGATCGTATAAGTTTCCCCGGAAGCAATCCAACTTCGGATATGCTCCAGTAATTCCTCCTTATGCTTTGCGAAACATTTCGGAAGCGGCAGATCACAGGTTGCCCAGTTATCTATATACGGCAGAAATTTTTCAATCTGCTCCAAACATTTTCCAAAATCCTGCACCTGGGTGAGCAGCATTATATGTAGATTATTTTCCTCGTAATAATCGTGCGGCAGCTCCTCCAAAAAGTCTGCCGCCTCCGCTGTTTTTCCGAACTCCTTTGCAAACCGGCGAAGCACGGGAGTGCGTATTCCAATAATGCGTTCCTTCTCGATATCCGGGATCAGTTTACTGTGAAAATCCCGGTATTTTGTATCCTGTAACTCAAATAACCTTTTCTGTAATGAAGTCATATGTCTTCTCCCAATCGTAATCTCCGGTAATACACGTTCTGGTTCGTGAAGCATTATACTTCCCGTCAATCCATATCACTCTCTGCAAATGCTTTTCATACCTTACTTACACGATGGCCTTGGGCAGATACTGCCGCAAATGCTTCCATGCGTTGTCTGCTGCCACCGCAAAGGCAAAGGTGACCAGAAAAATTCCAATGGTATAAAAAGGAATTCCGATCCATCCCGGCAGATCTAACGGCTCCATTTCCTCCTTCACAATGTCCAGAAAAATAATGTGTGACAGATAGATCGTAAAGGAATGTCTGGAGATCATCTGCATCAATGTTTTCTGTGCCTCCGTGAAACGAATCCTGCCATGTTCCACGATCCCGGCAAAGACACCAAGGGAACATATGGCGATCAGAGGATTCCGGTACTGGAAAAAGATTTCTTCATGACTGCCGGACACCCAGGTTCCACAGCATGTCAATCCTATATTAATAATTCCGGCTGCAATTGCAATCGTAAAACATAGTTTACTGCCAAGTTGATTCTCCTCCGACAAATACCTTATAATATATCCCATCACAAAATATCCCAGATAGCTGGAATTTCCAACCATCGGTACCGGATATGTAAATTCCATATCTGCCAGTGCCAGCACATAATAGAATGTCAGAAAAAAGACCCAGAGCACGACAAAATATTCCGTCAACCGCCGTGACATTTTTTTAAATAAAAGTTGAAAAAACGGAAGTGCAATATACATGCCAAGGATCGCGTACAAAAACCACAAATGCTTTTTGACGGGCTCCTCAAAAAGAGTGGCAAAATCATACCGGTCATCCCAGAACACAATGTTCCAAATGTAGTACAGCACACTCCAGAATACCAGTACCATGAGTGTATGAAGAACCCGGTGTACGCTTTTGCGGAGGCTGACATTTTCCTCCAGCAAAAGATAACCGCTGATCATAAAAAAGACTGGAACCGCAACACGGCTGAAACAGTTGGTGATCAGCGAAAATAAATATGTCTCGCCGGAAACCTCTCCATATGCCCGACTATACACATTTGATACGTGAATACATACCACTAAGATACAGGAAATGACCCGCAATAATTCAATATTATAATTTCTCTCGCGGCTCACCACGAACATCTCCTCTCACCTGAATAAAAATCACAGGAATATTTTGTATTTTTCATCTCCACACCGGCAGATCCTCGTACTGTAAAACTCCCGGATCGCATGAATCAGATAAGCAGTATCTTTAACCCCCGCCGTCTCATATGGGGAATGCATCGCAAGCTGTGCCAGACCGATATCCACCATATTAATAGATACCTGATGACTTGCAATATTGCCAAGAGTAGATCCTCCCGGCACATCCGATCGATTGACATAGCTCTGTACCGGTACCTCTGCTCTCCGGCAGATTTCCTGAAAAACAGCGGCAGAAACCGCATCTGTAGTATATCTCTGATTGGCATTATACTTGATCACAATGCCTTCATTCATATATGGCCGGTTGGTTGGATCTGCCTTGTCCATGTGATTGGGATGAGCGGCATGTGCATTATCCGCAGAGATCATAAAGCTCTCTGCAAGCATCCTCCGGAAATCCTCTGCGTCTTTGCCAAGACTATCTGCGATCCGGGTCAGCGTATCCTTTAAGAAGCCGGAAGCGGCTCCCTGCTTGGTACCGCTTCCCACCTCTTCATTATCAAACACACTGCAGACACTGATACTGTCCCTGTGACCGCCTTCCAGCAAAGCCTTCACCGAAGCATAAGCACACTGTACATCATCCAGATGCGGACTGGAAATATACTCTCCGTGGGCTCCCCAGATGGTTCCCGGCATCCGGGGATATAGGAAAAGATCTGTCGACAGCAGATCCTTTTCCTCAACCCCCGCCTGCTCTGCCACCATAGCACCAAAAGTTCCCTCTGCCGTTTCATCTCCCCAGAGCGGAATCATATCTTTCTGGGCATTGTAAGTATACCCGTCATTTAAGCTGCGATCCATATGGATCGCCAGATTGGGAATCATCACCAGATCACGGTCAAAATGGATCATTCTCGTCTCGATCCCCTGATCCGTATGCACCACGACTCTTCCGGCAATAGAAAGAGGCCTGTCAAACCATGGGGCACAAAGCATACCACCGTATTTCTCCGCATTCAGTTCAATATAATGGCCTGCCACCTTCATTTCCGGATTCTCCTTGATCTTAAAGCCTGGAGAATCACTGTGGCTTGCGGCAATCTGGAAGTTTCCGGCAGTCCCCTCCGGGATCCGGAAACCGATCAAAGAAGAGCCGTTTCGTATTACATAGTAATCCCTGCCCGCCTGCAGCTCCCACCGTTCATTTTCATATAAGCGTTGAAACCCGCTTTCTTCCAGCATCTGTGCCAGCCCTGCCGCCACATGATAACAGCTTGGGTGAGTCTGAATAAATGTCATCATTTCCTGAGATATTTTCTGATCCATATCCTGCATATCCGTTCCTCCGTCATTTTCTGATTAAGATCAAAACAGATCATCCTGCATCCTATAATGCTCCATCAGATCCATGGCAGCCCGCAGACTTCCCGCCTGGTTAAAGCCCTTCGGGTAGGCAATGCCATCATCCATGGCTTTCTTTAAGGTTTCCTCAAAACAGGCTTTTCCATACCTCTGAATAAATATGGCAGAAACCTTTGCGATATATTCCGTCTGTATATTATAATAGCCCTTACTGCATGCCGGCAGATCAAAGCACTGATAGCATCCCTCCAGCCCACGCTGTCTGGAGCAGACCACATTCTCACACTGACCGTCCAGAAACAGGGTTCCGAAGGAACAGCATGCATAATCACTCCGGCATCCGCCGCACCACTGGCTCTGCAGACAATGGGTACAATGCTGTCCACATCTGGCAATGGGATCTGTCCCTGCCTTGGCTCGCTGTACCAGATATTCTTTCATCTGACGGCACCGCTCAATCCTTGCTCCCTTCGGATCATCGCCCTCCTGGTCATCGTAGGAATAACGGTGAAGCATCTCGCAGCAAAAATCCTTGCATTCGCCACAAAAATCCACTCTTTTTTTGCGTGCACAAGCAGCCAGCTCACATGAACCATAAAAAGGATTTCCACCGGTTGCGACACATCCCCCGCAGTGAAACTCTTCCCGATATTCACATTCTCCACAGCTAAGACCACAGTAAGAATCCATTCCTTTGTACATTCCAAATCCCTTACTTTCTCTCATCGTTATATCATTTGCCGGTTAGAAGCTATGGCCTCCGCCGCCTCCGCTGCTTCCGCCTCCTCCGCTGTGTCCACCGCCCCCTCCGGAGCCGGAAGAACTGCGCGGACTGTATGTTTTACTTTCTCTTTCAAACTGCACATTAACATGGTTCATCCGCTGTGCTGCATCAATGGACGCCAGCAGCTCTGCTTCAGACGGACTCTTGGATCTGGAAAATAATTTAACCAGAAAATAGTTGATCAGAACCGCCAGAGCCGCAGCCAGAAAGAGATTACTTGCATTCTTCATCGGCTGGGCGATCGTTTTCCCCTCCAGAAGTGTAAGCTCCGCATTATAAACTTCTTTGGCACACCGGTAGTAATCGGCATCAGATGCATACTTATAAACCTTATCCGTAATAGTATTAGCATAGGCGTTGGTAATCGTTTTGTAGATCACGCCATTACTGTAAATATAAATATTACGCTGTGCCATGTCGATCAGGAACAGTGTTCCACTTTCCTCTGCACTGCTCTGCTTCCAGAGATACTTGTCATAAAGATCATGTGCCAGTGCTGATGTGGAACGATACCCGATATTTGTCGTAAAAAATCCTGCCGATCCGTACTTTGTCAATCCCTTCATATCCTCTGCCAGTGCATGAAGTTCACTGTCTTTCAGCAGAGAAGCATCATCATGGATCTCAACCTTATACCCTGTCGTTTCATCGGTATAAACTGTTCCATCCGGTCGTTCTAATATATCCTCTGCCATTACAGGTGAGAACACAGGCAACAGACATAATACCGCCAGCAGACCCACACAAAAGAGCCTTAAGGCATTCCGGAATAACGATGTCTGATTATGCACGGTCATCACCTCCTTTATAGTGAAACTGCGGCAATGGCCGGGTTGCAAACAGGTTATAACAGCGGATCAGATCCACAAGTGCAATGAGCATAGTGATCAGCAATATACCGGCACAGCTATAATAATACAAATCACTGACCGGGTTGATCAATGCAACAGCGACAGACAGGATCGTCGGGAGCAGGATCCAGGTCAGACCCATTCCACGTCCTTTTCTCGCATCAATATCATCCATCCGGAACCACGCTCTGAACCAGAATATCGTAATCGCCACTGCCGAGATTCCTACGGTGATCCTTGTGAAATACTGTTCCAGCACACCACCTGTCAGAAATCCTCCAACCAGAAAAACTATCATCAGGATAACATCAAAAAACCTCATCGCCATCCGGGGATCTTCCAGCTCTACAACACTGCTTCCGGAGGTCACCACTGCTTTGACGCCATCTTTCTTCTTTTCATCCTCGGCTGCCGCTGCAAGCTGGGCGTCCGACTTCGGTGCAAGATCCTCTCCTCCCGGTGCTTTTTTGTGACTTTCCCGTTGTCTTCGCCTCTTTATCGCAATGGCTCCCTTGTCATTCTCTTTGCCTTCCTGTGCTGCAATATCATCGATCTGCTCATAATAGACAAAAGATATCACTGCCGCGATCATGGCAACGATTCCCAGAAGAACGCTCGGTATCACAGTGAAAAAGCGGTTTAACAACAGGAAGATCGGGATGGTCAGAATGGCAGATGCTCCTAAATACTTCGGCACATCCACCGGAAGATCTGCAACTACTTTTCCTGTCTGGCCATTCACTGTGGCATAAGCCACACGATTGTTGTTTTTGTATGCCATAAACCACACCGGGAACATGGCTCCATTTACCTGATCCACGGTAGAGTGAAGTTTCCACTGAAGCATCTTTCCCTGCTCCTCGATGGAATACTTCCGCAGATTTGGATACTGCTCAATAAACTTCTGTGTCTCTCCCAGAGCAAACTCCTCTGCTTCTCCGGCATAAAGAGAATTGTCTACATCCGCACTGTCCGCATAAAATCCACTGAGATACGCCGGCGTAAACTCTTTCATTTCCCTGGTATCGAAAGGTGCAAGATTTCCACTGATAGTATCTGAAAAAGAGGACGAAGCATCATATGCAATGCCGTTATAATCAGCGTTCATATCCAGAGCCAGATTATAATGACTGGTGATTATGTAATCTCCCTTACGCTTCTCCGTCGTCCCCTTAAGCTGTACATCTGCACCTCCCTGCTGTACATCATAGAGCCAGTACGGCATATAGATGCCACGAAATTCATTGATATGCTTTTCGCTTTTAAGCTCCTTTGGTGCAAAGACTGCCTTCCCCATCATTTTCATATAAGCTTTCCTGCACTGCTCCTTTGTCTGGCCAAACGGAATGATATACTTTGGTCTGTGTTCCTTCTGCAGGCGGCTCTCTAATACCGCAGACGAACCACAAAAAGTACAAAATCCTGCAGCAGTAGTATCCGTGCTGTAAATCTCGCCGCCGCACTGCGGACACCGGAATACGGTCACTTCATACTCATCCTGCTCCTGTGCTCCGTTTTTATCTGAAACCTCATAGGGATCAAATTTGGAATCACAACTGGCACATGCCATCCTTTTCGATGGAATATCATATCGCAGATTTCCACCACAATTGGGACATTCGTACATATCTTACCTCCTTTTGATCAATATATTGGATCCGCTGCCTTATAATCTGCTTTGGATCCTTTCACTATTTGATGCGTACATATACAATGCTCAGCTTGGAATTTTTCGGACTCGGCACGGCGTCGATCTCCAGGAAATCAAAACTCCGGATCAGCTTTCCAAGCTTGGAATAACCATAGTTTCTCGGATCAAAGCCCGGAATTCTTTTGGATAACTGGATACCGATCTCCGACTGGTTGATCCAGCCGTCTTCATCTGATTTCAGATCAATAATATTGGCGATCTCATCTCCAAGCTCCTCCGGTGTCAAAAAACTCTCCTCCGCACGGTCATCATAAAAATCATAAAAACTGTCATCGTAGGAATCATACGAGTAAACCGGAGCCGGCTCTTTCTTCGTCTCCTTCTTTTGTTTCTTACCGGACGGATTATTACTGCCTCCAGCCGGCTTTTTATTCTGCTGCTTTTTATTTTCGTCCTCTGCCTTATATAACAGATCAAGATATTTAAAGGTCTCACAGGCAGAAACCAGAGAGATCGGGGTTTTTTTCTCCCCCATACCGATCACCAGCATTCCGGCCTCTCTCAGACGATTGGCAAGTTTTGTAAAATCGCTGTCGGATGTTACCAGACAAAAACCTGTTACATTACCGGTATACAAAATATCCATAGCATCAATGATCATTGCAGAATCTGATGCATTTTTATTTTTGGTATAATTGATCTGAAAGATCGGCGTCAATGCATATTTACGCAGTTCATCCTTCCATGCTGAAGCACTGCCCTCCGAAAAATCAGCATATACTCTTTTATACGTGGGAGTACCAAATTCTATGACCTCATCCAAAATTAATTTTATGTATTTACGGGATATGTTTTCCCCATCAATAAGCACTGCGATCTTGTCTTGTTTCTGCATTTCCTACATTCCTTTCTCTTTTTTCTTTTTCAGTATCTCCTGATCTGCCCTCCGGAATACTTTATCGTACTCCTCTCCCCCGGCAGACCGTGCCACTCCATATACCATTTCAACCGGAATATCCGGTGCCTCCTCCAATGTCTTATCCCTCATGTGTTCCTCAAACTGCAGCAGCAGCTCATCCATCCTCATGTAGTCATTTCCCTTGAGAACAGCAAGAAACTCATCCCCACTGATCCGGAAGATCGGGCTGTGGGAAAATTCTTTGCAGATACCGCGGCAGACTGCCATGATCATAGCATCTCCGTAGCTTCTTCCATAATTTTTATTTACCCTGGCAAGCCCGGTTACTGAAAATATCACCACAGCATATGGTGTCTTTTCCTTCCCCGCGTCGAGGGATTTGATATATTCGAAATAATACATTTTGTTTTTCACACCGGTCAGGCCATCCCGGTATACGAGCCCATTGATCTCCTTCACATAAGACTTCAGATTCTGTGCCATCTGCTGTATGCTGTCTGTCAATGTCTTGACCTCATCATTGGTGTTACATTCAATACTGACATCCATATTGCCATCTGCGATCTCTCTGGCTGCATGATCCAGTTCCTTTAATGGTTTCACTATTTTCCGGGTGATGCAGATTGTAAAGATCAGATAGCTGGCAAGAATACCACCGCTTACCAGCAGAATCACGATCAACAGATGATTTCTCGGCTGATTGGTCTCTGCCACCGGAGCCAGGAGCACATATCTCATTCCGTTGCTTAATGTCTGATACGTCATATAGGATCTTTTACCCTTATAACAAAACGGAAGAAGCTTTCCTCTATTGGAATCCGCCTGTTTCATGGTGTTATAAAAATGATCTGAAATATCAATGGTGCGGATCGTGCACTCATCATCCCCCGGTTTACGGTAATATACGAGTCTTTGTTCCAGATTGACTAAATTACCCCGTCCATTCTCATAAATTGCCCCCTCCTGGGCCAGATCCACCAGATAAGAAAAGTCAACATCAATCCCAATCACACCTACCAGAGTATTTTCCAGATAAAATGGAATACCGTAGGAGATCATTTCCACGCCAACGGTTTCATTGTAATAGGTGCGCGTCCACATCGGCTTTCCTGCTTTGACCGGCTGATAATACCAGCAGGTCTTTTCCCCGTCTTCTTCGGTATATTTGGACAGGTCGGTAGGTGTTGTTTTCTGCAGGGTTCCCCTCAGACCATTGCGTGACCAGAAAAATCCCGCCGTTGGATCCAGAATTTCAGGATTATAATGAAAATATACCCCCAATGTGCCGTCGGTATGATCTGCTACATTTTCTGCCAGAGCACTGACCTTCTCCGTATACTTCTCCCGAAATGTATCATCCTGCAGCTCCCTCACCGAAGTCAGACGGCTCAGGGCATAATTATAAATGATGGTTGCGGACTGCTTAATCGTATCCAGCCGGTTATCCATACGCAGAGTCTGCTCCTCACATACGGTATTGAGTGTTGTTTTCAGATTTTCCCTCCACTCATACCCCGCATACACCAGACATGTCCCACCAAGCAATAGTGACATTGTCAGCAGTCCTGATATGATCAGAACTGTAAATTTTGTTTGAATTGATTTCATACTTTCTCCATTCTTTCGTGCTTAATTTTTATAAAACCCTGTTTAATTCCTCCGTCCCTTCCAGTACAAACTTTCCTTCCCGAATCAACACAATCTCTCTGCCATCCCGGCAGTGAACAATAATATCTCCTAATTCGTGATATGGTATTGTCACATCCGTATGACAGTTAAAATATGCCCTGGACGGATCCGAATGACGAAGGGCAGAAAAACGGTTCTCCTTTGCCATCATCTGCCTGCCATCCGGATTATACGTGACCAGATCCTCTTCATGGGAAAAGCAGGTGTCACCGAAGGCAAAATGCGGTCCGGTCTTTTCTGCGATCAGGATCGGCAGCAGATGGGATATGCCATACTTCTGTCCCATTGCATACGCCGTTGTGTTGGTACCAATCGCAAACTCTCCCATCGGTAATGTCGGATGCTGGAATAACAGATTCTCCTCAATATAAGACATATTCTCCTGTTCTGTCCCAAAATTAGTACATGAGTAATCCTCTATCACGCCATCTTTAATCTGAAGGGTTAAATTTTCATATTTTAGTTCATTGAGATATACCTCTGTTACATGAAGGGTACCATCGGTGCCTTCCAGCTTCGGAGAAGTAAATACCTCTCCCAGAGGAATATTTACGTCTGCCAGACAGTTTTCAAAATCCGTCTGATGCTCCGGATCCTCCAGCGGATAAAGCGCCACCGTCAGGTTTGTCCGATTATCCCCTCGTCCTGTCACCGTCACATACGCTCCCTGATCCAGTGCATCGATCAATTTCTGCTGGATCACGCCATACTGCGTACTGTCCAGTGTATTCACCCGCACGGTTTCATCAAATATCTCTCCATAATCCTTACCGATCTCCGGAACCGGATACGCAATGATCGTAAAACTGACCTGATCCCCCGGAATAAACTCATTGGACAGAAGAGAGGCTGCCGACTGGTATTCCAACTTCTGCTTTCTCTGCTTCTCCGTATAAGCTACTGCCTGCTTCTTTGCCACCGGTACAAACGGATCCTCTCCAAATACCTCGATCACCGCCGGACCCGCAAATGCCGCTGCCAGATCCCGGTACTCCTCATAAGCGCATCTCTGCTGTGCCAGTTTCCTGTCTGCCAGTGCTTTTCCAAAGATCAGGGCCTCATCAAACCGGTGATCATAATCATATTGTGGATTGGCTCCTCCTGAGCTGTACCCCACCTTGATCCCTCTGCCATTGCGGTAGATCAGATTGCCCACCGCCCGGTACATTGTTGTCTCCAGTCCCATCTGGCGAAACTGCTCCACTGCCGCACGGATCATCCGTTCAAAGCCCAGACGATACCGGATATTTACAGTTTTTTTGCAGGACAGATCGATCCGGTAAAGCTCAAAGCCTTTGCGGTATCCTTCCGTATAGGTAGCTGCCATGTCCGCAATCCGGGACTCCTCCATTTCTCCCAGATGAAGTGCTGTTCCAATCTCGTTATCACCAATATATTCTCCAAAATAATACAGATATCTCAGATCCTTCAGATCCGCCGTCTCGATCAGGGATCTGGCAAAGCAATGCTTCGGATCTAACATCATCTCTGTCCGGTCTGCAATAGTGATATCTGCATAATCGGATACATAATAATAAATCGCATTGCGAACCTCGTGTGGTTCACAGTTTTCATCCTCCAGCAGATCATATATCTCAATAAAAAGCTCCAATCCTGTCACCAGGAAAAAAAGTCTTTTCTCAAAAATATATACCAGAATCTCCCGCAGTTCCCCATACAAAACACAGAGATATCTGCCAAACTCCTCTCCAAGCTTGTCTGCCGCATACGCCGGATTGGCGTAGCTGGTATCATAATTCTCCGGAAGAATATCCCGGTACAGCTCCCTGTTCCGCTGCTGCAGCTGCTCCAGTGACAGCTCGTAAAAGGTTCCTGTATCAATCTCTTCATATGTGTCCATCATCAATACAAGATAGGATGACACCTTTGCAAAATAATCCCTCATCTGATCAGGGACAGTACACTCTCCACCGTTAGTCTCCCGATCAATCCCCCGTACACGTTCTGCCGCCAGTTCATATCTCTCCTGATAGCGGATTTTTTCTTCTTTTGCTTTTGGATAAATGATGTTCATATGATCCCTCACTTTATAAAGTCTTCGTTCCGTGTCTGCGGGCTACATGATCTCTATGATCTTCAGATCCTTTTCCTTCCGCAGATCAATGGCTTCCCCGTCCACCATGACAACGGGTCTGGATAATGCATGTACATTTATATAGATCAGTTTTCCTATCCTTCCATCGGAAAGCTTTATCCTTTCATTGAGATAAGACTCCGCGATCCGGCGTAGAAAAGTCAATATATAACGACTGTCGTACTTCTGAAAACCTTCTTCTTCAAAAATCTGTATCACATCAAAGGGGCATGTCGGACCACGATACACCCGTGGGGATGTCATGGCATCATAAACATCTATAATGGAGACGATCCTTGCATATTCGTCAATATGATCCCCCGCCAGCCCCAGCGGATATCCGCTGCCATCCATTCTCTCATGATGCTGCAATGCTGTATAACGGATATGATAATCCAGTTTATTTTCGGTCAGAATTGCAAATCCATACTCCGTGTGCTTCTTGATGATCTGGTATTCCTCTTCACTGAGCCTCGCCGGCTTCTGAATGATTTCTAACGGTACTCTGGTCTTGCCGATATCATGAAGGATTCCGGCCACGGTCAGCGTCTTTTTCTCGTCTTCTCCAAATTCGAGCCAGTCAGCGAACACATTGCACAAAAGTCCCACATTCATGGAATGGGCATACGTACTATCATCGTAATGCCTTAAGTTCTGTACCATATCAAAAGCATTGATGGAATTGCCGGTATCCTTCAGCAACATTACAACCTGTCTATATAATGCCTCACAGTCAATCTTTTGATTCTTTTCGATAACACAGCTGATCATATTCTGAAAACTTATGATCTCAGTATCATAGTTTGCCTGAAACCTTCTAAATGCCGGATTGTTCTGAATCCGCTCAGAATAAGATGACCGATGATAGGAATTGGCTTCCTGTATACTTAATACCTCCTCCTCGATCATAAACTGTGGTATCTCAAAACGATGCAGTTTGGTGATGGTTCTCTCATCCAATACTGTCCCTTTTTTGACAACGATCTGATTGGCAAAATTATACACATCCTGCCCCAGGATCATTCCAGGACACAGTCTGGCTTTATCCATCATCTGCATCTTATCTCACCGCCTTTTTAAAAATAAGCCCGCTTCGCCGGAATATTTCGTCCGGTTTCGCGGGCACCGTTTCTATCATCAGTCCTTATCAACGACTTCCATGTAGAAGCTGGAGTAATCCTTTCTCTGCTCCTTTGTCGCTGCGATCGCTGTCCGCGGATGCTGATTTAAATGACCTGTGATCAGGTAAGGAATGTCATATCCCCATACAGCTCCCTGCTCTTCCAGTGGAACCATATATTTCTCAACAAACTGCAGTACAGGGAAAAGCTGGTATTTCGGATTCTTCAAAAATCCGAGAAGAAGCTCCATTGCACAGTTTCCTGCACCTCTCCCCATGCCCTTCATGGTAGCATCCAGATAAGAAACTCCGTTGGTCAGTGCCTCGATCGTATTGGCAAAGGCAAGCTGCTGGTTGTTATGTGCATGCATACCTATGTACTTACCATACTTCTCACCAATCTCGAGGTACTGCTCGCTGATACTGCGGATCTGCTCCGGGAACAGGGAACCGTAGCTGTCTACAATATAGATGCCATCAACCGGACTCTGTCCCAGCATATCCAGTGCTGCCAGAATATCAGACTCCTTTGCATTAGAGATCGCCATAATGTTACATGTCGTCTCATATCCCTTGCGGTGTGCATCCTCGATCATATCGATCGCTGCAGGCATCGTGTTTACATATGTAGCGACACGCACCAGATCCACCGGGCTCTCATCCTTCGGATGAATGTCCTGCTTGTAATTACATCTGCCTACATCTGCCATAATGGAAACCTTCAGATCGGTATCATTGTCCCCGATAATCGCACGGATGTCATCGTCATCACAGAATTTCCATTTGCCAAACTTATCCACATCAAACATTTCCTTGTCTGCTCTATATCCGAACTCCATATAATCTACTCCGGCCTTTACATTAGCCTTATACAAAGCTTTAATAAACTCATCCGTGAAATAAAAATCGTTTACCAGTCCACCATCTCGAATTGTTGCATCCAGAACCTTAATGTCCGGACGAAATGATAATAAATCTCCCTTTTGTGCCATAACTTCTTTCCTCCGTTTTGAATTCTTTGTTTCCACGCTATATTATACATAATATTGACACCTTTTACAATCCTTTTAACTTGATAGAAATAAAAAAGGGCAAAACCAGCGTTTTGCCCTTGCTCACTCTACATTACGAGCATTTTACTATACCCTTAAAAAGTTTATTTTTGTTCACTAATTAATGTGCCAGAATGATCTTCTTCGGACACTTCTGGGCACACTTGCCACAGCCGGTACATTTGCTCTGATCAATATGTGCCACATTGTTCTCTACAGTCACTGCCCCTGACTCGCACTGTTTGACACAGAGACCACAGCCAATACAGCCGGTATCGCAGACTGCCATAACCTTTGGTCCCTTGTCCTGATTAGAACATGCCACACCGTAAGAAGCATCATATGGAACCATCTCGATCAGATGATTTGGACACTCCTCAGCACATTTACCGCAGGCCACACATTTCTCTTTATCAACCACAGCAACACCATTTACTACATGGATCGCATCGAACTGACACGCTGCCACACAGGAACCGAATCCCATACAGCCAAAGGAACATGCCTTGTCACCGCGTCCCGGAATCGCTGCTGCTCTCTTACAATCAGAGATACCATAGTAATTTGCCTTGAGTCCTGCTTTGTCACAGGTACCGTTACATTTTACAAAGGCTACCATCTTGACTGCCTCACCGGCATCGACGCCCATAACGGCTCCGATCTTCTCAGCGACTGCTGCACCGCCCACCGGACAGGCATTGACCGGAGCTTCTCCTGCTGCGATCGCCTTTGCAAGGGCATCACAGCCCGCATAACCACAGCCACCGCAGTTATTGCCCGGAAGGAACTCCCGGACCTCGATCTCCTTCTCGTCGACCGGCACTGCCAGCTTAATTCCTGCAAATCCCAGAAGAAGACCAATCAGAATACCGATAACTCCAACTAAGATCGCTGCATGTATAATACCAGTTACCATTTCGTCTCCTCCTTTCTATACCAGACCTGCGAAACCGCAGAATGCAATCGCCATCAGACTTGCTGTAACAAGAACGATCGGTGTACCCTGAAATGACTTCGGCACATCATTATGCTCATTGCGCTCACGGATGCTTGCCATGATCGTGATCGCAACCAGGAATCCAAGAGCGGTAAACAGACCTCTTACCACACTGTAAAGGAAACCGATTCCGAAGCTCTCACCGGCATAATCCGTCACATTGTTTAATGCAACACCAAGCACGGCACAGTTGGTAGTGATCAGCGGAAGATACACACCAAGGGATGCATGAAGTGCCGGCATAAATTTCTTGAGAACCATCTCAATAAACTGAACCAGTGCTGCAATGATCAGGATAAATGCGATCGTCTCCAGATATGCAAGACCGGTTGGCTCCAATATAAAATAATAAATCGGATATGTTATTGCTGATGCGATCGTAATTACAAATGTAACAGCGGCTCCCATGCCCACGGCTGTCTCCACCTTTTTGGATACGCCAAGAAATGGACAGATACCAAGGAACTGGCTTAATACGACGTTGCTGACCAGCATTGATGATATAATGATCACAAATAATTCGCCCACTGCCATCAATCCTCCTTCCCGTCAGAAGCGGCTTCTTTTGCTTTGGCCTCAGCCTCCGCTTTTGCCTTTGCTTCTTTTGCGGCCTTCGCTTTTGCCGCGGCCTCTGCTTTTACCTTTGCTGCAGCTGCTTTCTCTGCCGCTCTCTCAGCTTCCACAAGTCCTTTGTTTGCAACACTGCAGTTTCCTACACAGGATGCGCAGTTGCCGCCACAGGCGATATTACTGTCTGCATTGTCCACATTGGTAGCAGACGGCATTTTCAGCTTGTTCTGGATCGCTGTCAAGAAGGACAGCACCAGGAATGCGCCCGGAGCCAGTACAAAGAATGTAATGTGATAATCATCCGGAATAAACTGATGGCCGAAAATAGCACCGGCACCGAGAATCTCACGGCAGATACCGATACAGGTCAGACCAAAGGTAAATCCAAGTCCCATACCAAGACCATCAAATGCGGACGGAAGTACCGGGTTCTTGGATGCATATGCCTCTGCACGGCCAAGGATGATACAGTTTACAACGATCAGTGGGATATAAACTCCCAATGCTTTATTTAATGATGGCAGATACGCCTGCAACAGAAGCTGTATCAATGTAACAAAGGTTGCTACAATAACGATAAATGCAGGGATTCTTACCTTATCCGGGATCACCTTTCTAAGCAGAGAGATGAATACATTGGACAGGATCAGTACTGCCGTTGTGGTCAGCCCCATGCCAAGACCATTGATGGCAGATGATGTAACTGCCAGGGTCGGACACATACCAAGCATCATCACGAAGGTAGGATTCTCGGTGATAATGCCGTTCTTTAAACGTTCCGTACAAGAATTCATAATCCATTCCTCCTATTCTGATAATGATGCGATAAAGTCTAATGCACCGTTGACTGCTCTTGTGACAGCACGACTGGTAATGGTAGCACCACTGATAGCATTGACGGTACCGTTATCGGCACTGCCGGAACCATCCTTTACAACGGAAAGTCCGCTGTCACCCTTTGCCATACCGACATACTGCTCATTCCATGATGTGGAGCTGTTCTGTCCCAGACCAGGTGTTTCATTGGAGCAGTCTGTCACACGGATACCTACGATATTGCCATCCTTGTCTACACCAAGTGCCAGAGTAACTGCACCGCCATAACCTTTACCAGAGCAGGTTACTACATAACCGGCATCGGCGCCGTCCTTCTGAGCCTTCATGACCTCAGAGATCTCTACGTCGCTGAGAGTCTCTCCCATCGCGTCTGCTTTTACCTCGCCGTTTGCCAGCTTCTCATTATACGTTGCAAGTGCATCATCAATGCCCTTGTCATCTACAAAATCCGCACCTTCAAAAACAGCTGCATATGCCTCTGCCTTTGTCTTTTCATTCTGCTGCTCGATCGGCTTCTTCGTCATGGTATAAACACCGCCCAGAAGGATACCTGCGATCAGCGTGATCAGTGTCAGTGCAATGGTATCATGGATCAGAGTATTTTCTGATTTCTTTTTTTCTTCTTTATTTGCCATCCTTGATGCCCTCCTTTCCAAACGGAACAGGAATTGTCACCTTCTCGATCAATGGAACCATCAGGTTACTGATGATGATCGCATAGGATACACCCTCTGCAGATGCTCCAAAGATACGAAAGATACCGGTCAGAACACCTAACAGAATACCAAACACGATCTGTCCCTTCGGTGTGATCGGGCTGGTTACATAATCGGTTGCCATAAAGAATGCACCAAGCATCAGTCCTCCACCACAGAATTCTGCTGCCAGATACATCAGATTGAAACCATGTCCGCCAAAGATCAGATAAAATACAGCGAAGGTTGCCAGATAGCATACCGGAATCCGCCAGCTGATCACCTTGCGGATCAGAAGATATGCTGCACCGATCAGAAGACAGAGCGCAGAGGTCTCACCAATGGTACCGCCTGTCGTTCCCAGGAACATCTTAAGAACCTGAGCCCAGTCCAGATTCATGGAGCCATCCTTGATCATTGCCAGAGGAGTTGCTCCACTGACGGCATCTAACTGTTTGCCGGACAGGTATCTGAGTCCTACTGCCTTATCATAGGCAAAGGAAGTCATCTGTCCTGCAAATGAGATCATCAGGAAACATCTTGCACCAAGTGCAGGGTTCATAAAGTTCTGTCCCAGTCCGCCAAAAAGCTGCTTGACGATGATAATGGCAAATACACTGCCGATGATCGCCATCCAGACCGGAAACTTGGAACTTAAGTTTAATGCCAGAAAAAGTCCTGTCAGAGCGGCACTTCCATCACTGACTGTCAGGGGAAGTCCCATTGCCTTCTGCCATATGTACTCGGAAAGAACACATGACGCCATACATACCACGATCAGTACCAGAGCACGGATACCGAAATTGAAAATTCCGAACAGAGCCGCCGGTGCCAGAGCAAGAAGCACATCATACATGATGGATTTTGTAGAGGTCTTGCTTCGAACATGTGGTGATGATGAAATATTCAATAAATTACTCACGATGCTACACCTCCTATTTCTTTCTTCTCTGGGCTGCCACATACTGGCGTGCCTGCTTAAAGGTCTGTGTCAGAGGGCGTTTTGCCGGACATACAAAGGTACAGCTTCCACACTCATAACACTCCATACCGTTTAATTTCACAAAAGTATCGTAATCATTATGCATTGCCGCCTGTGCCATCATCTGTGGCATCAGGTTGCCCGGGCATGCCTCCACACAACGTCCGCAGCGGATACATGGGGTCGGCTCATACTCTGCCACCTCATCCTTCGTCAGTGCCAGAATAGATGAAGATGTCTTGGTGACAGGGACATTCAGATCAAAGAATGCAAATCCCATCATCGGTCCACCGGAAATGATCTTGACCGGCTCTGTCTTAAAGCCATCTCCCTCCGGAACCAGATCTGCGTGATTGCAGCCTAAGCGCACCTCCACATTGACCGGTGTATTGAATGCGTCACCTGTCAGAGTGAGAACACCCTGGATCAGAGGTGTCTGCCTGCATACGGCGCGGTAGATCGCAATGACCGTCGAAACATTGTCTACGATACATCCGGCATCTGCCGGCAACTTCGCGGAATAGATCTTGCGGCCTGTCGCTGCATAGATCAGTGTACGCTCACCACCCTGAGGATACTTGGTCTTTAACGGAAGTACCTCCATGCGGTCCTCATTCTTTACAGCCTCCTGCATCTTGGCAATAGCATCCGGCTTATTGTCCTCGATACAGATGACACCCTTTGCATTATCGAAAAGCTTCAGCATAACCTTCAGACCACCTACGATCTGGTCTGTATACTCAAGCATCTGACGATAATCGGATGTCAGATACGGCTCACACTCTGCACCATTTACCAGAATGTAATCAATCTTATCCGGCTCCTTTGGTGCAAGCTTTACATTGGTCGGGAATCCCGCACCACCCATACCAACGACACCCGCCTCCTTGACAATGTCACGGATCTCGTCTTTGGACAGCTTCGTATAATCCCGTTCCTCTCCAAGCCCTTCAATTCCTTTGTACTCCTCGTCGTTCTCAATAACGACACATGTTGCTTTGGAACCATTTAGAAGCATTCTCGGCTCTACTGCCTTAACAGTTCCTGAAACCGAACTGCAGATATTGGCAGAAATGAAGCCACTGGCTTCGCCAATCTTTTGTCCAACCAGTACCTTGTCGCCCTTCTCCACAATAGGAGTCGCAGGTGCACCAATGTGCTGTGCCATAGGGAATACGTATTCTCCCGGCAGATTTACCTGTTTGATCGGCAGATCCTTAGACAGCTCTTTTCCCTCGTAAGGATGTACACCCCCACGAAATGTTGCGTTACTCATTCCGGTTCCCCTTTCTTTGATTTATTTTGCCACGGCTGTTGATATCATTTCTCATTTCCCTCACATATGCCTATTACAATCTATTCTTTTGGGACTGGATTCAGCCACAACAATTCACTCTTTATTGTATCATTCGTATGACAAAAGTCAACAATTTCACAGAGTTTTCGTATATGTTTACCAAAAAATCCTGGTTTTTTCCTTTGATAATCTCTATCAAAGACGATTGACGCGAAACGTATTTCACATAATGCCGGTGAATCACTTTATCGCATTGCTCTATATAAAGGCACACAAAAAAGTGCCGTACACAATGTACAGCACTCTGCATGTTAAAGCTGATAACGGGAATCGAACCCGTGACCTCCGCCTTACCAAGGCGACGCTCTACCGACTGAGCCATATCAGCAATCAACATGCGATATTATATAATATTTTCTGCGAAATTGCAAGCAGTTTTTTATTTTATTCTGCATTTTCTTCTGCATCTGCCAGTCTGTTGTATTATATGTAAAACATTTTACTGGTTCTGTCCCTGATACAGATTAAATACATCAATCAGTTCTTTCAGCTTGGCTGCCTGCGCTGCCAGCTCCTCGCTGCTTGCAGAGCTTTCTTCTGCCATGGCTGTATTTTCCTGAACAACCGCTGCGATCTGGTCGGCTGCCAGTAACAACTGACTCAATGCATCGGCCTGATTCTCGGATGCTGTTGTGATCTTGCCGATATTTTCTACCAGATCATTTGTCTTTCCGGCTGCTACCACCAGTTTGCCGGCTGCCTCGTCGACCAGGTTTTTTCCCTGCTCCACTGCCTGGATCGTATTGGCGATCAGTTCTGTTGAATTTCTTGCCGCCTCTGCACTCTGGGTTGCCAGCTCACCAACCTGGGTTGCAACCACAGCGAAGCCCTTGCCGGCTTCCCCCGCACGGGCTGCCTCAATCGAAGCATTCAGTGCCAGAAGATTTGTCTGACTTGCTATATCATCAATACTGCTGATAATGGAGTTGATCTGCATAGAAGTGTTATTGATCACCTCCATCGCTTCCACTACCTGCTGCATGCTGATGTTGGTATTGGTAATCTCATCCCCGACATTCTGTGCCATCTCATTGGCTGCCCTGGCATGCTCCGCATTCTGACCAACTTCCTCGGATACATTGGAGATCGTCGCCTGAAGCTCCTCCACGGAGCTTGCCTGATCCGTTGCTCCCTCTGTCAAAGACTGTGCCCCCTCGGAGATATTCTCCGCATTGGCTGCCACCTGTTCCGATACAATATTGATCTCTGACAACGTATTGGAAAGATCGCTGACCACTGCAAACAGAGACTGCTTGATGCTCTCAAAATCCCCCGGATATTCTACGGCCGGTGCGATTGCAAAGTCATTGTCTGCCATCTGCTGCAATACATCCTTCAAGTCATGGATAATGCCCCTCAAGGTTCCTGCCGCATCGGAAAACGCTTCGGAAAGCTTTCCAATCTCATCCTCCGACTCTGCCCGGATCTCAATATTAAAATCACCGGTACGAAGCTGCTGGGAAGCTGCCACGACCTTTTCAATCGGCTTAATATTTTTAAAAAGCTGACTGCTTGCCATTTTCACGATCAAAACAATGGAAAGTGTTGAAATAATTACCATGATCACCACAAGCTTCACAGTATTTTTATTCAGATCACTCTTATTCAGTACACTGACAGCCCACCAGGTCTGTTCCCCGGCAGTGATCGGAGTATAGAATCTGGATACCTGGGAACCATTGTCTCTTCTGGTGTTCACAGCAAAGCTCTTTCCGGTGTCAATTCCTTTTTGAATCTTTGCATACTGCTTCGCGTCCAAAACATCGGTAAGCTTTTTACCATAATAAGCATCTTCATCCTCACTGTCATAAACGAAGGTACTGTCGTCCGTAAAAATATCCACATACATAGTCGGATACTTGTCCGTATCACACTCAAGCTGTGAAAAGTTCTTGATATTGATGTCAACAGTGATCACGCCCTGTACCTCATCGTTATATACGATCGGATAGCTTGCCGTGATCATCTTTACACCATTTTCGGTATACGGATTGGTAAAATATGCTTTCTTGCTCTCTGCCGTCTTTTTGTAATAATCATTACTGCTGTAATCAGCATATGCACCATAACTCTGACATGTCTTTGCCTTAGCATCATCCTCACTGACATATAAGGAATAATCCTTTACCGCCGGATCAAAGGCACCCTGCTCAAAGAAAACTCCGATACCGGAAATGTCATCGCTGTCTGCCACTGTGAACCACGCTGTATTCAGTATAAAATTTTCAATATCCTTATTCACACGTTGCAGCTTTACATTATATAATGCACTTTTCTCGGTTTCTCCGGAATAGCCATTCTTGGCATAGTCGTCATACTCCGTCTCAATAAATGTCTGCATGCTGGATGCCGTGTTGGAAGCGGTATCAATGATCGACTGAACCGTCAGACCGTTTTTACCCGCAATCTCCTCAAACTCTCTCTGAATACTGTTGGTCAAAAACACGCCACTCATGGATGCACTGATCACGACTATGATCAGCATACATACAACAACCACAACACCTATGGCATAAGATGTTTTCTTGGCAAGACTCTCTTTAGAGCCGTTTTGCCATTTCATTTTCATTTTTTTCAACGCTTTCATACACATCCTCCTGTCCGGCACAGCAAACGTAATATATTTTCATCCATCAACAATCATCAAGCCCGTTCTTACCCCTCACTGCACCTGTAACTTTCCGCCTGCCGAATTGAGGAAATTGCTCACCCGGCAGTTCATTTTAAATAAGTAACTACAAGAATTATTATACCACTCTGCTACTATGAACGCAAATTATATTAGAAACGTGCACCGCCAGGCGCACCCACAAAAGAACCCGGCAGAGACCTGCCGGGTTCTTTGAAACTGCTCTGTCACAAGAGCATTCATATACCATAAATTATATGAATTATTTTTTAATTTTCATTGTTTTCTTGAAACCTGTCTTTTTCGTGAAAAGCTTCTTGTACGCTTTTAATTTCTTTGCCGGCACCTTGATCACTGCCTTCTTGTTAATGCCCTTCAACGCATTCTTTCCAACAGATTTCAGTTTCGTGGACTTGATCACAATGTTCTTCAAAGATTTACATCCGGAGAATGCATTTGCACCAATGGAAGTAATATTTGAACTAATGGTTACTTTTTTGATTTTCTTGTTGTTCTTAAATGCATTCTTGGCAATAGAGGTTACCTTGTATGTCGTACCCTCCACCTTTACTGTAGCCGGAATCACAACAGATTTCTTAGCCTTGCTGGCAGGCGCCTTGTACTCGACTGTCTTCTTCGTTGTATCCGTAACCTTATAAGAAGCATTCTTGTCCTTTACAACATCACCCTTAGCTGCAACGCTTGTCACAGCAGGTGCAGACGTAACAACAGCTACTGCAGAAGCTGTCGGAGTCTGTGCAGGTGCCTTTGTCGGTGCCTGGGTTGGTGCTGTGGTAGGAACAGGAGTTGCTGCTGCCTCTTCCTCTTCCTGCTGAAGTGTCTTTCCGGTCTGAGGATCAACATATGTTTTATTTTCAATATCCTTCAACGCCTTTTCAAGACCGGTAACTGTAAATGTCATACTGATGCTCTTTTTAGGAGTCTTTAATTTTCCCTTTTCATTTCTGGCAGACATCGGATATTTCTCATCTGTGTTTTCCTTTTCACTATCCCATGTATTGATTGCCACAAAAGTATAATACTTATCGTCCTGTTTCTGATACAGATCAACTGCCTCAGGATTCGGATTCTTCGGGGACTGCATAATGTTTTTGCCATCTACTGTAATGGAAGTATTTGTAATTTTGACACCAGGATAGGATTCCACTAACAGATCCATCGCCAGTCCAAGCATCTGATACTTGGTTCCGCTGATGGCTGCCCCATCAATAGAAACAGTATACTCTCCATCCTTCGTCAGGAGGACATCATTTGCTTTCGCAGTTTCCGGAGCTTCTTTACCGGAAGCCTGGATAAACTCGTATGTTTTTTCCTTACCTGCCTTAGAAAATGGCTTATAGTTGTTTCGATAATCCCATGTAGATGTCTGGAAATACAGATATGCATGAATTCCTTTTGTATTCCACAGATCCTGGTCAATATAAGCACCCGGCTGATGCAGATTATCGGAAGCGCTCGGATCCGGTTTTCCACCTGACTGTGCAGTCATACTTGCATCACCGGAAGTTCCGTTGATCGTATTGTAGAAATCAGCAATATCTTTATAGCACATTGCCGGTGCCTTACGGTCAAAATATGCACCCGTATCCCATAATACCGGAACTGCACTAATCTTCTGTGCCTCTGTGAAGGTATCATTCAGCCACTGGGTTACACTGGATTCCACTCCTGCCGGATTACAGATTCCACACTCTCCAATAATAATTCCGTATCCTTCATCTGTAAATTTCTTGAGGCTTGCAAAATACTTTGCAGTTTCTTTCTGGTCGCCTACAGTATATGTACCTGTACCTCCATCTCCGCAGAAATCCCAAGGAGTATAATAATGAACGGAAAGGAACAGCTTCGTCTTACCGTTTTCTTCAATATCCGTTGGCATTACGTAACGATTGCCTACTTTTTTCGTAACGGTTTCTCCGTTTACTGTTTCCTTCACTTCCTTGACTTCATCCACTGTTTTGGCAATATCCGTATTATATCCCGGAATTAAGAGATGTCTGTATTTATTGTTGTCGCCACTCTTACGGATAATATCAACAAATTTCTGATTGATCTTATTGGCCGTCTCATACAACTCATCCTCTGTCATATAACCGCCAAGTGCCTGCTCTGTAGAGTCATTTCCAACAGCGTATCCGCTCTTACCGATCGCATCCACCAGACGATCACCAAGTTCCTCATTGGCACCCTCAAAGATCAGATGGTCAGAATATCCCTTGAAACGTTCTGCGATCTGTGTCCAGTATGCCTCATATCGTGCCCATGCTTTTGCACGCAGTTCTTCGTCCGGTGCCGGAATCTCTTCACCGTTCTCATCCTTCGTCATAACGTATTCTTTCACGAGATCTCCGTCTTCATCCTCGGTCTCCTGATACTTGCATGCACCAAACTGTCCCCACCACTGATTGTCCCAGTGATCGTTAATAACAACATACATACCGTTATTCAGTGCGTAGTTTACGATTTCCTCTACACGGCCAAGGTACTCATCGCTGATCTTATAGGTTCCATCGTCCTTATCTGCATTAGACCATGCCACCGGAATACGCAGTGTATTGATACCATAAGAATGTACTTTATCGATATAAGCCTGTGTCGTGATCGGCTGTTTCCAGACAGTCTCACAATCCTTTACTGTTGCCGTATACTTCGTGTTTTTAACGGTTTCTGTCTCCTCCAAAGGCATAACTGCCTCCATCGTATTACCAAGGTTGATTCCTGCACCCATGTGCTCATTGGCCAGATCCTGGGATGACAGTTCAGTACGCATCGTGCCGTTATCCTTGATCGTCATCTCGGTTCCGGTTCCCTTGATAGTAACCTTACGTTCCTCTCCAATATTGGATGTGTCCTCCCACTTCTCACGTAACGTAATATCGTCCGGAGTCAGGATGTCTGTTAATACCGTTTTGTCGCTGACCTCTGCTGCTTTTGCAGTTGATACGTTGATGGCAGAAGCACTAAAACCACTCACTACCATTGAAAAACTCATGCATGCAGCAAGAATGCCGTTAAGATTTTTTCTTCTCAATGTTTTTCCTCCTTATGAAATAAAATTATTTGATCCTCTCTTTCCAAAGAATCAATCGCATGTTTATGCATATTTAATATTATACACAAATTCATCATGATTTTCAAACGATATATTAGTAATTCTCACCATCAAAAATAGAGGTAAATTATAGTAAAAATTCAACATGTTACAAAAATAATCACTAATTTTCTCTATTCTTGATACAATTATTATATAATGCAAGGGTCACATCATTTTATTTGTACTCTGATACATTATCTGCCGTAATACTCTCAAATGGCACCCAGACATAAAGTCCGTTCTTTTCTGCACCATCCAGCGAGGTTATACTATCTCCTGACGCCAGTTTCTTCGCGGCCCTGACTGCCGCTTCTCCCTGTCCCTCAGCTGACTGAAAGATCGTACATGCCATTTTTCCTTTTTCGATCAGGGATAGTCCGTCTGCTGTGGCATCCACTCCCAGAATCAGCAGTTTGGAAAGATCCAGTTTTTCCTGCTCTGCAGCCTGTGCCACGCCAACTGCCATAGCATCGTTATTGCAGATCACGGCGTCTACATCCTGACCGGTCTTTAAAAACTGCCGGAACATTTTGGCAGCCGTATCTGTACTCCAGTCCGCATAATCCTCATAAACATAATGGATCGTCTTGCCGGAAGCTTCCAAAGTCGCTTTATTTGCCTTGGTACGTCCTTTGGTCGCAGAATGGGTGCTTTCTCCCTTAAAGATTGCGATATTTAAGGTATCCTTAGAAGCATATTGATCCAGCACATACTGTGCCTGCAGCTTTCCTGCCACCGCTTCATCCGATCCCACATAAATATACCGGTCCTTCTGAAGGTATTCCTCCTCCGGAGCACTGTTGATAAATATGATCGGCTTGTTTCCCGCAAGAGCCTCCATCTGCTGTGCCGCACCTGCATCACACAGGGCACAGATGATCACATCCGCATCCTTCGCATCCTTTATCTGGTTCATCTGGGTTTCCGAAGACCCTTTTGCATCCTTTACCTCCATTGTCATCCCTTCGGCCTCTGCTGCTTTCTGTGCCGCATCTGCCAGAGTGGATCGGAAGGCATCAGATCCATCCGAATTGGTAAACATAATATTAAGTTTCCCACCGGAGGACTTTTCATTGCCTGATGATTTAGAACAGCCTGCCGCCAATATACAACATAATGTTAATAAATATAATAATAATGCTCTCTTTTTCACATCCGTCACCTCCTATATCTGAAAGCGGCTCATCTGCTGTGCCAGCTTCTGGGATGTCTGTGTCAGCACCTTGGCACTTCCTGCCACCTGCTCACTCTGCCCCGCCAGATTGTTTGCCTGCTCCACCATTGTCTCAGAGGTCTCGCTGATCACCGTCGTAGATGCCGCCTGCTCCTCAGAGATAGCAGAAACATCCATCGCCACCGTATTGACCGTCTGAATCTGGCTGATCATGCTGTTAATGCCATTTTCAACCCCCTGTACACAGGTATAGATCTCGTCAAAGGTTTCCTGTGCCACCTTGATCCTGCCGCCGCTTTCCTTAATATTTTCCACGCTGACATCTGCCTGTCTGACAGCCGCATCTACCAGTTTGTCAACTTCACCGATCAGCTTTGCAATATCATCAACCGAAGACGCTGTATTCTGTGCCAGCTTACTGATCTCCGTGGCAACCACAGAGAATCCTTTTCCAGCCTCCCCTGCTCTCGCCGCCTCAATCGAAGCATTAAGTGACAAAAGAGAGGTCTCTTCGGAAATATCGGCGATCAATCCTGTTATACCGGTAATTTCCTTGGATGCTTCGCCAACTCTGCTGATCGCCTCCACAAGCTGTGCGATCGAATTCCGTATCTCCTCCATGGCATTTTGTACCTGTTCCATATCGTTTCGCCCTTTGCGGGAAATATCCACTGTCGCATTGATCTGCTTCTTAACCTTCTCGCTGTCACTGGTGGTATCTGCCACAACACCACTGAGATTTGTGGCACTTTCGGCAATCTCATTGATCGAATCCGAAATCTGATCCACAGTTTCACTCAGAGACGCCATGGATGTCGCCTGGGATGTAGAAGCATCCTGCATACTCACGGAAACGATACTGCTGTTATCTGCCTGGCTCTGAATATCATTGGTCACATTATTGATATCACAGATCATTTCACGCATACTTTCCGTAAATGCTTTTACGCTCCGCTGGATCTCTGCAATCTCATCAGACCCTTTCGCCTCGATCCGGATCGTAAAATCGCCGTCAGACATCGCCTTGATCTTCCGGCTGAGTATCTTCAACGGCTTTACGGTGAAGGATACACTCAGAGTATTTACCATAACAAAGATCAGCAGACAGATCACGGCAACCACGATCAGGGTATTGCGCAGATTGTCCACTTCCGAAGTGATCAGCGACTTTGGCACATAGGATACCAACACCCAGTCTGTCCCGGAAATATCGCGGGTTACTACAACGTTATCACCAAGAGTCACAACCGAATCATCATCTTTTTTAATCTTGTCCGCCACCTTCTTCAGAAACCCATCCGATGTGTTGTCCACTGAGGTGGAAACCAGTCCGCTGTCACGGGACGCAAGGATATCACCATTCACCTGATCCACAAGCAACGATTCTGCCCCCTGCATGGATACACTTGAATTTACAATGATATTCACTGAATCCAGAGAAAAACTTGTTGCCAGCACCCGGACATTATCCGGATCATCCAGCATACCACAGGCACTGATCATCATATTACCCTCACGGTCTTCATACGCCTGGGTATAATCCGGATTCATTCTGGTAAGCCCCTCCTTGTACCAGATCTGCTCCGTCACCCCGTCGTATTTCGTCTGATTTCCGGCTGCCTGCATCACATTGCCCTTCGTATCGGCAATATAAAAACCGCCCACGAAAGCACTGTCCAATCCATAATAATCATCCAGCTTGCGCTGAAGCTGCTTCTGATCCTTAATCGCTCCGGAATGCTCCAGATCGTACTTCACTGTTTTGACCTCGTCCAGCTTCCGGTTCAGCCACGCCTCGATCTGACTGCTCTGATCCTTTGCCGATGTACTCAAAAGACTCTGGGAAGACTTCATAATATCTGCCTCAGACACACTGTACGCAATGGCGATCATCACGATCACCATGATGATCGTAACCGGCAGGGATACTCCCAATATCTTTGCCCGCAGGCCCGGCCGAAAACTCCTTCTTTGTTTATGATCTTTTTTCATTATGTACATCACTCCTTCTTTACATTATGATAAAATCATTATAGTATACTTATTATTATACCAAAAAACGTCATTTTCTCAACCACGATCAACCAAAAAAACGAAAACTTCTTCACAAAGTCTCCGCTTTTATCATCCCTTATGAAGCTGTCAGTCCATCTTAATATCCGCCTTTACGTCCCGTATATCTCCTGTCTCCGTATCCGTAAGCTGTACCATCCCCCCTGCATCTGTTTGTTTTATCCCATATCAGATTATGCTGCCGACATTTTACAACTGCCACGCATAACGCTTTGTAATCCAGCATAGAAACATATGAAAGTCTTTCCTTTTTATGTTGCAAGTTTATAATCATAAACCTTGTGTTTGGTTTACAACAATAGACCTGTATTGTCAAGAAAATCCTGTATATAAATTTTCTATATTTTATCCGTACAATATTTGAAGCTTGCTGATAAAATCCTCAATAATAAAGCGTGAATTGATCGATGTGTATACTCTGATCTGCGGACTGTTCTCCGGATAGCGATAAGAGGTATCCTCCTGTACCTCCGGTGCTTTGCAGTACATAAAACTGCCGCAATTTGGTTCCAGGGTCACTCCTACCGCCGGGGAGTCTCCAAGCGACCAGCTCTCTCCCGCCGACCACGAGGCGTTTTCTGTTTCATAAAATGATATGAGATTTTCGTACAATAATCTGCCGATCTCGCCATAAGGAGCGATCCGTCGTTGTATTTCTCCAAAACCAATATGCATGGTTCCGTAAACATTGTTGGGAATCAGCCATATATCTCCTCCACAATGAAGCACTGTATTGGCCGCCTCCACATCATTTCCAAAATTAAATTCCCATCCCGGCTTTTCACAACCAATGGGATTGCCTCCAATGCATACTACTGTCATTCTATCCACAATTTCGGACTTTGCCCGGATGGCTTCCGCCACATTTGTAACTGCCCCAATACATAAAACAAACAACGGCTTGTCGTCCTCCTTCATGGTCTCCTCGATGATAAACTGCGCCGCCTCTGTCACAGGTTCCCCCTGATGCTCTGACATTTTGCCGGTCTGTCCCCGAAGCACCGGCACATCTGCCCCCATTGCCTCTGTTACACGACAGATCATCTCATAGCTCTGTTCCATGCTTCCCTCTGCCACAAAATGTTCCGCACATATTCCCTTGACCTCAAGCATTTTACTCATCAATGCCTGTGCGATCGCAAAAGGATCATCCGCCTCACAGGCGGCATCCGTATCAATGATCACTCGTCTTTTACGGTATTCCTGCACATGATAATGCAGGGAAGCTTTTCTCTGTTCCAGTGTAATTGCATCTGATGACATTTCCTACTCCTTTATCATTTTGCCCATGTTGTTTTATCCCGTTCTCCCTGATAATCAAAAAGTCCGTCGTTTTTCTCCTCCAACGCTTTGATCATATGATAGGTGTATTCATTATAAGGGGTTGGGATTCCAAGCTCTTCTCCCATGCGCATCAGCGTGCCGGAAAACATGTCGATCTCTGTATGGCGTCCCGCATCCAGATCCTGCAGGGTTGAATACCTTGCGGAAGCAGGAACTGCACTTCCCCTTCCGGATGTGCCCGCCATCTTGCTCATATCAATTCCTTTCGCTAATGCAATCTGCTCCAGTTCCCTGCGAAGCCCGTCACTGATGACTTTCATATGTGTACTGTCACTGTAGCAGCCTACCCCCGCTCCCAGAATCGCCTGAGGAAGATTATTGCAGACATTCAGGCGAAACTTTCCCCAGATCTCCTCCCGAATAAACTCCGTAGAGCGGAAGTGAATCCCTGTGTCCGCAAAAAGGGACTCGATTGCCTGTACCCTTTCACTGTCAAAAGGTGCCGCAAGCTCTCCAAAAATAATCCCCAGAGTAGTTTCCGGATTGAAATAATATCCATTTTCCTCCTTGTGGGATGCCACCTTGATCAGAGAGCGGAGAACCTTTTCATCTCCTATCTTTGCTGCGATCAGCTCCTCACTGTCTACACCATTCATCAGGCTCATAACGGTTGTATGTTCCCCGGCGATTGTCTTAATACTTTCCAGTGCTCCCGGAAGAGAACCATATTTCAACGAAACGATCAGCAGATCAACATCTTCCGTCTCCTGCGGGCTCCATACCTCCGGGCGGTAAACCTCATCATTGATCCGGCAGCCGTCATGCTTCAGCCTTTCTGCCCTTTCTCCCTCTGCGATCACGCCCAGACGTATGTCCTTTTTCCGGGACAGTCCCCAGATCACATAAGAGCCGACGGCTCCTGCCCCTAATACTGCTACAGTTTTTATATTCATGATCGTTCTACATCCTTTCTCCAGCCGCACAAGGTTGTGCGTTTCTTTTCTGTTTAGTTCTTTAATTTTCCCTCTGCCAGATCACGCTCTGTCATATAGCTGGTCGAAAATGCCGCATTGCATTCTGCGATTTCCTTTGTTCCGTTAATATAATCTGCATAAAGATCCCAAAGATCCATGCCTCCGTCCGCTTCCAGTCCATCATCGTCCGGCAGCCACTCCCGGATCAGGGCGATCCGCTCCTCTTTTGTTGTGTCTTTGATCAATGTTGATTTCATAATGAACCACCTTTCGTTTTCATTTTCATCCCTTGTCATTGTCATAATAATCAGAATACCTTTTAAATATTTCGGCAACTTTTGTATATGCCGCTTTTGGTCTGCGGTATTCATCAACAATTCCCTTGTTATTCATTTCTCTCGGTCGTCCCGCGAACCATTCTCTGCTTACCCTCACGTCGCAAAATTGCCAGATATATACGCCAAGACATTCCGGAAATTCCAGACATTCTGTCACCTGCTCGGTCAATGCATCTGCCTGATATTCCTCGGTCCACTTTCCGTGATAAGCATTATGACAGCCATATAGGCCGCCTGCTCCGATTTCAGAAACAATAAATGGTTTCCCTTTGCCCTTTCCATCCTCCTCGATCCATCCATATACCTCATCCAGATAATCCTTCACCGGTTTATCCACATACCACCCCGGATAAAGGTTGCAGGAGACCACATCCGGAAGATCAAAGCAGATATCCTGAAAAAACTTACAACTTGCAAAAGTACATGGTCTGGTGTCATCCATTTTTCGGATCAGGTCAAACTGTTTTTCGTAACATGAACGTCCAAATACCGTCTCACTGGCACATTCATTTAAAATTCCCCAAATAAAGATACTTGGATGATTATAATGATTCAAAATCATTTCCCGGATCACCGCTTCCGCCTGCGCCTCAAACAACGGATGCTTCATGCGGTCTTCTTCCAGACCACGGGCATGATTTTCCTCCCATACTAAAATCCCCAATTCGTCACACAGATCCAGAAAAATCTCGTCATTGGGATAATGTGCCGTCCGAATAGAATTCGCCCCCATCTGTTGTACCAAAACAAGGTCATTGTAAATTGTCTGATAAGGAAGAGCACAGCCATAATCCGGATGATCCTCATGCCGGCATACTCCCTTGATCCTCAGGCTTTTTCCGTTGAGCCGGATATTCTGTCCCTCAACACAGATTTCCCGAAATCCAAAGCGATCAATGATATCATCCAGAATTTCCTTTCCCCTTGTGATCTGCAATTCCACCGAATATAACTGAGGATTCTCAGGACTCCATGGCTTCACATCATCTATTTCCAAATCCTTTTGAAGCTCATAATGCTCCTGTTCTGTCAACGAAAGCTTCCAGTCAAATACGGTATTGGTATTTCCGATCCGCCCTTTTACAGTAATTTCTTTTCCTTTACACTGTCCTGTTTTCAGTACAGATATTGCCGTGCTGATCCGGGCATGCCACTTCTTATCCTTCATGTATGTCTTTACATGAACATGCTCAAAATAAATCTCATTTAGTTCCTCGACAACAACCGGTCTTGACACGCCTCCATAAGACATATAATCATTGGGCACATGAAGCGCACTCTCCTCATGAAACCGATTATCTGCCTTAATCTCCAATCTATGCTCTCCCGGCTGCAGATCAGAAACAACGACAGAAAACGGTGTATAGGCATTATAATGATGTGCAATTTCTCGTCCATCCAAATATACCGTTGCTGTATGACTGACCCCCTTACATTCTATCCGGATGTCTCCCGTTGCCGGAAAACATTTTCTAAAAATTCCTTCTCCTCTGTAATTAGCGAAAAGAGGATGATTTTCCCAACACCCCGGGGTTGCAAGCGTAAATTTCTGTCCACCATATTCCCCGCAGCAGGGTTCGAATTCCCATAGACCCCCGGTTAATTCCGTTTGCTTTCTTACCTTATGCGTTTCAAATGCCCGGATCATATTGTAACCTCCACGTTATTTCATTATTTTATAATCTTATGCAGCACTTCTACATCCTTATTTTTCATATAATGTAATACCCTCTCCTTGTATTTGTTTTAAGAACTCTTTATCTTTAATTCCTGTCGTCACTACGTCAACATGACAATTCAAAATCTCATCCAGTTCATACACAAATGACATATATTTTATCAAACTGGTCATTTTACCTTTATCAACATATAAATCAACATCACTCTCATCATTTGCTTCTCCACGGGCATATGATCCAAATAAACACATACGAGATATGCCATGCTTTACTGCAATCGGCACAGTTTTCGCCTTGATTTCTTCGATTGTATAACGCATATGACACACACCTCCTCAAATTTAAAAGTTTGAGTCAAGCACTAAAAACACCATTTGATACAATTATGATATTTCATTCCCCCTATTCTGTCAACTTCCGCAATTACAATATCATAATTGTCTTAATTGCCGAAAGGATCTTCCTTCCTTTCACCAAAAATCTTATTTTGTAGCAAAATCTGACAGCAGAATACCATCACGACAAAAGCGCAAATCACAAAATACAATACATTTAACCTCAGCCCCCCACTAGCCATGCTCTGAGAATTCTCTTGAATGACATGAATCGTAGAGAAAATGCTCTTTATATTCGAATAGATCACATACGCCGACACACCGTAAATGAATATTCCTCCCAAAATTCTGCCACGTTTTCTGTAAAAATAAATCCCGGCTCCTACCGCCCCGATGAAGTATACGGATATTTTGATCAAACAATCGAGCAAAATATATATGTATGCCTCCGGATTAGGACAGCTTCCATCAAAAATACCAAATACGAATTCCCGGATACTCCATATGTAACAGCTATTCCCAACTGCTTCCAGAACAAAATAACCGGCTACAACAATGCCACTCTTTTCCGGATTGTCTTTTTCCTTCCAAAACGCAATCGATCCCAAAATAAACAATACCAATTCTCCCAAAATCTCCACATATTTCGTGAAAAAAATGGAATTAAAAATACCATTTTCCTTGAAGCTTCCCAGCAGATAAATTACCAAGCCTGCTATGATGATTATGTATAATCCTGCCATCACCCTGTTTTTAACATTTTTTTCTTTTGATTTTTCAAAAACATCCGTTGTCTTTTCTTCCTCTGCTGTCATCTCCTTCTGCTCATCAGGATGAGGTTCTATTGACAGCAATTCATCCACACTCACCTCCAGCTCTACCGATATCTTTTTTAAAGTCTCCAGATCAGGATAACGGTTTCCACTCTCCCATCGGGACACAGTCTGGCGTGTGACATAAAGCTTTTCTGCAAGAGTCTGTTGTGTATACCCCTTCGCAGTTCTTACTTCCCGCAGTTTTTGACCAAACTCCTCCATAATTTAAAGTTACCTGTCCTTTCAAAATTTTTCTTTGATTTGATGATGTTGGGATCAAAAGGTAATTTGCCCCAACAGATGCCACGGATTGCTTCATTGCTATCTGCTTTTGACCCTTGCATCATTATTCTATATCATTCCAAATATGCCAAGCACCATCCTTAAAAAGCCTGTTACCATTCCGGTAACAGGCTTTTTTATGGGCTTTCGCCCTAATAAATATAATCTCAAACAAACATCAGCCCAATCATTATTTTATTTCTGCATGCAGACTCTGAATACTCTTAATGTCACAGCTCTCATGCTTCTTCAGATATGAGATACCCTCAACAGCCGCTCTGGCTGCTGCCACTGTGGTCATATAAGGAGTCCTTGTCTTAATGGCTGCCTTACGCAGATAGCTGTCATCGTTGATGCTGTCCTTACCCACAGGAGAATTGATGATCAGATCGAAATCTCCATTTGTGATGGCATCCAACACATTTGGTCTGCCCTCGGAAAGCTTGTTGATCTTCTCTGCTGGTACACCTGCCTCTGTGATAAGCTCATAGGTATTGCCCGTAGCAACAATCTCAAAACCATTCTCATGGAATGCTTTTGCTACATCCACAATCTCTGCCTTATCCTTGCGGTTTACAGAGATCAATACCTTACCGGACATCGGAAGCTTAGAGCCGACACCCTCCTGTGCCTTTAAGAATGCCTCTCCGTAAGAAGGAGAAAGACCAAGCACCTCTCCGGTAGAACGCATCTCCGGTCCGAGGATTGGATCAACCTCCTGGAACATATTAAATGGGAAGGCTGCTTCTTTCACACCATAATATGGAATCTTGCTTTCCTTCAGGGATGGAACCGGTGAAGGTCTTCCTGTGAGCTCTGAGGTTATGATATCTGTTGCCAACGGCACCATTCTCACATTACATACCTTGGAAACCAGAGGAACGGTTCTGGATGCTCTTGGGTTCGCCTCCAGTACATAAACAGTTCCATTCTCAATGGCATACTGCATATTCATCAGGCCACGCACATGCATTTCCTCTGCGATCTTTCTGGTGTAGTCCTTGATCGTTGCAATATTTTCTGCGGAGATATGAACCGATGGAATAATACAAGCGGAATCTCCGGAATGAACACCCGCCAGCTCCACATGCTCCATAACCGCCGGAACAAATGCATGCTCTCCGTCGCTGATGGCATCTGCCTCACACTCCAGTGCGTGATTTAAGAAGCGGTCAATGAGGATCGGACGATCCGGTGTCACACCGACGGCTGCTTTCATGTAATCTCCCATAGACTCATCATCATATACGACTTCCATACCACGGCCGCCCAATACATAGGATGGACGTACCATAACCGGATATCCGATCTGGTTTGCAATAGCGACTGCTTCCTCAACATTCGTTGCCATACCGGCTTCCGGCATAGGGATCTCCAGCTTATCCATCATGGCGCGGAACAGATCTCTGTCCTCTGCCAGATCAATGACCTCCGGAGATGTACCCAGAATCTTTACTCCGTTTTTCTCAAGCTCTGCTGCCAGATTTAAAGGAGTCTGTCCACCAAACTGTGCGATCACGCCCAGCGGCTTTTCCTTTTTGTAGATCGCCAGAACATCTTCCATCGTCAGCGGCTCAAAATACAGCTTATCAGAAGTATCATAATCGGTAGAAACCGTTTCCGGATTGCAGTTTACAATAATTGTCTCAAAACCAAGCTTTTTCAAAGCCAGTGCTGCATGTACGCAGCAATAATCAAACTCAATACCCTGACCAATACGGTTTGGACCACCGCCCAGGATCATAATCTTTTTGTTGTCTGATACCTTGGACTCATCCTTTGCATTGTAGGTGGAATAATAATATGCACTATCCTGTGTACCGGATACATGAACACCTTCCCAGGCCTCCTCACAGCCAAGTGCGATACGCTTATTGCGGATATCCTCCTCAGAGACCTCCAGGATCTGGCTCAGATATTTGTCAGAGAAACCGTCCTTCTTTGCCCGGATCAGTGCGTCATCTGCCGGAAGCTTGCCCTTGCCTGCCGCAAGCAATGCTTCCTCTTCCTCCACCAGTTCCTTCATCTGCTCGATAAAGTAAGTCTTTACTTTTGTAATTTCAAAAATCTCGTCAACTGTTGCACCTTTTCTAAGGGCCTCATACATCACAAAATGACGTTCCGACGACGGTGTGATCAATTTCTTTAACAGTTCTTCCTTCGTCAGACTATCAAAATTTTTGGCGTGTCCTAAGCCATACCGTCCCGTCTCCAAAGAACGGATTGCCTTCTGGAAGGCCTCCTTGTAATTCTTACCGATGCTCATCACTTCGCCGACTGCACGCATCTGGGTTCCCAGCTTGTCCTCCACACCTTTAAACTTCTCAAACGCCCAGCGTGCAAACTTAATTACTACATAATCTCCATCCGGAACATATTTGTCCAGAGTTCCGTATTTTCCACATGGAATATCCTTTAAGGTAAGTCCGCATGCAAGCATTGCGGATACCAATGCAATCGGAAAACCGGTTGCCTTCGAAGCCAATGCCGAAGAACGGGAAGTTCTTGGATTGATCTCTATTACAACAATACGGTCAGAAACAGGATCATGGGCAAACTGCACATTAGTTCCACCCACAACCTGAACCCGGTCTACAATGGCATATGCCTGTTCCTGCAGTCTCTTCTGTGTCTCCTCTGAAATTGTCAGCATCGGAGCCGAGCAAAAAGAATCACCGGTATGCACACCCAGCGGATCAATATTTTCAATGAAGCAGACTGTGATCATATTTCCTTCCACATCACGAACGACCTCCAACTCCAGCTCTTCCCAGCCCAGGATAGACTCCTCAACGAGCACCTGGCCTACCAGGCTGGCCTGAAGACCTCTTGCACATACGGTTTTTAACTCATCCTTATTGTAAACAAGTCCGCCACCGGCACCGCCCATGGTGTACGCAGGACGAAGAACGACCGGATATCCCAGCTCATCTGCAATCGCAAGAGCCTCATCCACAGAATATGCCACCTGGCTTCGTGCCATCTCAATACCGAGCTCATCCATGGTGTTCTTAAACTCGATACGATCCTCACCACGCTCAATGGCATCAGCCTGAACACCAATAACCTGAACATTGTATTTGTCCAAAATCCCCTCTTTATATAACTCAGAGCACAGGTTCAAACCGGACTGACCTCCCAGGTTCGGAAGAACCGCATCCGGACGTTCCTTCGCAATGATCTGCTCCAGACGCTCCACATTCAACGGCTCGATATATGTAACATCTGCTGTCTCCGGGTCTGTCATAATCGTTGCCGGATTGGAATTTACCAGCACGATCTCGTATCCTAATTTTTTAAGTGCTTTGCAGGCCTGTGTTCCGGAATAGTCAAACTCGCACGCCTGACCGATCACGATAGGACCGGAACCAATGATCAAAACCTTATTAATGTCGTCTCTTTTTGGCATAAATAATCTCCTTCATTTTGTAATTAAATGGATTGCATCCTTAAAGCTCAGCATATCACAAATCCACAGGAAAAGCTATCCCATTTCTTTTATTTATGCCCGTATTTATTTCTCCTCAGATAATATCAGGAATCTCTCTTCGCAGATTCATATTTAAACTCATAATCACCGATGGTTACTTGATCCAGATCCTCCGGCATGATCCATGTATCAAAGGTGCCTATTATTTTAAAAGACCATGTCCCATCCTTATGAAGCACCGGTGCGCTGCTTCCGTCGAATGCAATTTTATCTCCATTTTTTAAATACAAAGAAGCATTTTCTTCCACCCCTTTGATAATTTTGTTTCCATTAAATTTCTCCTGGGAAGTGACTTCCAGATAATATCCCATCGGTGAAATACTGCATTCCGTCAGGATCGCTTTTTCTTTTCCAAACTGCAGCTCCTGCTCTTGTGCAAGATCCACTGAAGAATCTTTGCAATCTGCCATCACATCAAATGTCCATTTTCCCTGAATGTCAACCTGGGACATGTCATCCCCAAACCATAATTTAAGATCTGATATGGTGATCTGCAGATGCTTTCCTATCTGTTCATCATAATTAAAAATGGTATAATATCTGATATTATAACGATTCCATTCCTGCTTCAGACAATCCTCACTTCCACTGGTCCACAGCTTTCCCCCAGTGCCCAGACAGTCATCCTCCACAAATTCTGCTCCGGTACACTTCCGTCCCTTTTGATCCAGCATACTCCCATCGGACTTTTCTATTTTATAAACAATACCCACATGTCTTGCGTCGCGCATAATGCCTTCGGCTGTAATCTTAATTCCTGCATTTTGAGAAGTAATGTCCAATGCTTTTCCCATTTTACCTGCTATCTGAATTTCTTTTTCTGAATGGATACCAAACAGATTTTTTATTCCTTCCGGGAGCTGTCCATTCGCTACAGCAATCCCGGCGCTTCCTGCTCCCAGAATCAGCACAACACAGGCACAGGCTTTTACAAGGGTGGTCCATTTTGTGTTATTCTGCTTCTTTCGCACCTTTATCTCATTCAATACATTCTTTTTGATCCGCTTTTTTTCCAGTTCTGATAATTCCTGCTCTTTATATTCCCCCAGATCAACAGATACCTCATTTAATAATTCATATAATTTATTCATTATAATCCCTCTTTTCTGATCAGAAACGTTTTAACACTGACCCATTTTTTGGACATCAATATTTTTCGATTTGTTCTTTTTTTCTGGCACGCAATTTCTTTTTTGCTCTGGAAAGTCTGTTATAAATAACAGACTTTCTCAATTTCGCTGACTGACTGATTTCTTCTACCGATTCCTCTTCTACATATAAACGCAGAAACAAATCTCTGTCCCGCTTCGATAAACATGATAATAATTCCTCCATCTCCTCGGATATTTCATCTGCGTCTGCCACGTCAGGCAGTTTTGATTCCATGATACGATCACACTCTGCCGTTTCGAGCGATACTTCCATCTGTTCCTTTTGATATTTTCTCAGATAGTCAATCGCTTTATATTTTGCAATTGCCGCGATCCAGTTTTTGAAGCTGTTCTTTTCCGGCTGAAAGGAATCTATATGATCCCATATTGCCAGCAAAACATCATTCATGCATTCCTCCTGATAGCTCTGCATACGAAACAGACTTTTGGAGATCACTGCTTTTAAAAGTCCCCCGTATTCATCAATCACATAAAGCAACGCTCTTTCATTATGCTTCTGTAATTGATCCATATAATTTTCTTCGTTTATCTTCATATTGTTTCCTCACCAACAGACAATTTATCCGGATATTTGTGTTACACTTATTATTACGGATAAAAATACGGAAATCTATCAAAAAAGACTGCCCACACATATTTTTGTGCGGGCAGTCCTGTATATATTTAACAATAAAATTTTATTTCCTCTGTCACAAAAGCCTGTTTCCACTTTGCACATATAAGGAAAAACTGAGCTGATATAAATTCCATTAACTCATTTAACTCCTTGGCAGAAATCCTGCTTCCATTACTGGCCAAAATTTTTCATTAGACCAAAAATAAACGGTATAACCACTTACCATAAACAGCTTAGGCAATCTGAATCCCTCCATTTTCTGCATATTTATAAAGCAAATGAGCATTACTGTGTAAAAGTTCTTCAAACATAGAAATTTCCTCATCAGAATATCCAATCCGCTCCAACCACTTATAATCGGGTAATTCACACCTTGCAGAATCAAAACCATTTTCCGTTGGTCTTTCAAAATTTACAACAACTTTTTTCTGTCCATCTTTTTCAAGTAACTGAGAATGTACAATCTCTGTTTCATCCGCCAATGTCATATATGGATACATCATTTCTTTCACCTCATTTCATATCACAAATTCGCAACGCTTCGGCAAAAGGCTCGAAAAGTTCTACTTTCACCTTCATATACATTATACCATGATTGTTTTAGTTATACTACACCAACAGTGCATAATATTCCCACGGCCAGATCAGCTGATCAAAACACTTTTCCATATACTCCCAGATATCATCATCCGCATACCCCATCATCCGAAAAATAACGCAGACACTTTCCCTTAATTTTTCATAGGTTATCTCTCCGGTATTCCCCTGCAGAAATAACACCTGCAAAAGTACCGCATACTCCATTGCCATCCATTCTAATTTTACAATCATATCCAGTACCTGCTCTGTGCCCGGTGTGATAACAGCCGATGATATTTCCTCGGCAAACAGCTTCCGCAAATGCTCTTTCCAAGGTGCAAGTTTTGGCTCAAACTCACTCCAATATTCTATTTTCTTACAATCCAGATCCTCCGCCTCTTTTGCAAGGGGCAACAGAAAATCTGCATAAATATTTTGTTTCCGATATATCTCAGAAATATCTAAAAACAATAAATTATATTCTTCCAGACGGTCTTCTGTCATTTGATCGTTCACTCCAATGGCTTCCCGGATTTTCTGAAGATCCGTTATACTTTTATAATGTAAAAATTCCTTCTCAAGAATTCCTTTTTGTTCTAATTCATAAAGATCTACCGCGATCAAAAAACAAATTTCCAGTGCCGTATTTAACGGAAGCTGCTTATTATTTACAATTTCCAAAAACCAGTCTCTGATTTCAAACAACACCGGATTTATTTCACAAATTTCTTCATTTGGGGACGTTTCTTTCACTTTCTGTCCACGAATTTCCTGCCCGTCAATTTTCTTTTCCTCAATTTTATTATCCTGAATGTCTCTTTCCCGAATATGAAAGTCATCCTGCTGCCACATCAGATCCAGTACCGCCGGACATCCCGGCGTCAGACAACGTTCTATTCTGCTGTTATACTTGTGCTCTTCTCTCGGAAAAGTCTGACAGGTATGAGAGATTGCCTGCTCTCCGGCTTTTAATACAATTTTGCATAATTTTTCTTCATTAAGAAATGGACACATGCCATCTTTATTTAACCGGATAACGTGTCCCTCTTCAACCTCTTTTACATGCTTTTTCCAGTCTTCCTGCCAATGAAAAAGCGTCTCGTCGTCCACTGCAATACGCCACTGCATGCAACAGGTCATAGGACATGCCGATGCGGTACATTGAAATTTGTCATAATAATCCGGCTGGTATAATGTCATTTTTTTCCCCTTTTCCATATTCCTCCCCGAAGCACATTCTCAAATATTTCCTTGTTTCTTGTATCACAAAATCTGCGGCCACTTTTCCTGAATAAGTTTTGTAAAATGCGAACGTACCACATGGTAAACCATTTCTTCACGGGTGTTCATTTTTTCATCTGCTGCAAAACCGCCAGCCATCGTTGCATGGCCACCACCATTTCCCCATTCCTTCAATCCTTCATTGGCAAGTATTCCCGCATTCACATCCTCTCTCTCACTTCGAAAACTAAACTTGTAGCCGCCTCGCCTTCTGGCATACAGCACAACTACTTCCACTTCCTGTAATGCCAAAATAAAATCACTTAATATAGCGACAAGCGCATCAGGACATTCATAATCTAAATAGGAAAATCCAACCGTTCCATAAATTTTTACATTGTTGATCGCTGTTCCATATGCCTGCAGATCATCCAGTTCCAGATTATTCGACTCTAATTTTCTAAGGAGTTCCTGATCAATAAACTCAAACAAATAGCCATACATTTCTATATCAAATGCTGTAACTCCCCGGCTAAACTGCAGTGTATCCATCTTGATTCCATACAGCAATGCCGTCGCCACCTTTCTATTTGGCGTAATTCCCAGCATTTTATAATATCCGGCAACAATGGAAGCACAAGCACCTGTAATTCGTATATCCGAATACTCATATTCTACTGATACAAATGTAGGATGATGATCCACAACAGCCAGTTCTGCTCCGATCAAATCCGTTGTATTGCCATTATTTTTCTGACAATCTACCAAAATAATCATGTCCTCTTCTGTCATTTCATTCTCAATCTCATCATGAGCGTTCATAGGTTCATCCAACAGTTCTAGCATTTTGGTGCTGCTTAATTTATCAATCACTCCCTCATAACAAAGCTTTGACGAAATTCCTTTTGCCTCCAGAAGCTTTTGCATTCCAAATGCAGATGCAATGGCATCCGGATCCGGAAAATTATGCGTCTGGATCCACACCACTTTATCTTTACACAAGTCAAACAAATCATTTATATACATGGTATCTCTTCCTTTCCCAACTTTCCATACTCTTGTCGCTCATCTGGGTCCTCGTTATATTAATATCCCTTATTTAAAAACCATCTGCATATAGTTATAAAGATAAATCTCCACACTACTCTCATCATGTCCCGTTCCATCAAATAGCTGCCAGACATGATCCACTTTATTTTTATTTAACAGATCATGCAGCTGCGAAGGGGTATCTCCAACGACACTATCTTCCGTTGCTCCTGCCAGATATAGCAAATATGGTGATCTATTGTTTTTATCAAATTTCAGCTCATCCTCTTTGAGCTGGCCCGGATGCTGTGAAGTATCCGTACCGGGAACCAATCCCGGTGCCGGACATACCGCTCCCACATAACCAAATTGTTCCGGATGCTGAATACCAATATATAATGCTACCCTGCCTCCCATAGAAAATCCTGCAATCGCTGTATTTTCCGTTCCTGTCGAGACAGAAAACGTCTTTCCTACAAATGGCATAACATCCTTTTCCAGATCATTGATAAAATTATCATATGCCAGTGAATTTTCTAAATTCATTTCTGTGCATACCTCATTTTGCCTGCTGCAGAAAATATATGGACAAACAACGATCATTTCTTTTGTCAGCCCCTTTGCCATCATATTCCCCAGGATCATTTTCAGCTCCGTGCGGTCCTTCAGCCAGTTTTCATCATCATAATAGCCGTGCAGCAGATAAAGTACCGGGTATGTTTTTTCTTTATCATAATAAGCCGGCAAAAGTACATTCATTTTTGTCTTTCTTTCGGCTGTCCGGGAATAATAGGATTTTGTAACCCATTTTCCATAATCGGTATTTGTATCCCTCTTTTTCATCTTCTCCGGAAATTTTTCACTCAAAATACTTTGCGCCCATTTCATTTTATAATCCTCTGTCTTTTCAAAAAACTGCGGCAACCCATTATATATCATTGTGCATACCGTGTTGACATCGTGACCTCCATCTTTCCATACACCGTAGTAAAAATTTCCATCTGAAAAGTCCTCCGTATAACGGAATATTTTACTTTGTTTTTTTATCTCCTTCAGCACAGATGTCATCCCATCATGAGCAATATCTGTCTTGCCTCCGCATCCGGCAAACAGCCGAAAATCATTCCAGGATAATTTTTGCTTTTCCACGCTTTCCGCAAGTTCTTCGCTGTTACATGCCCACGGCTGCCCACTGATCGGCATAAAAAATCCGACCTCTTTTAAACAATGGCGAAAAACATTCCACGTCGTAACCGCTCCCATAGAAAAACCGCCAAAGCCTCTGCTTAATCTCGTTCTTTCTTCGGTCTGCCGAACAGACAATGCTTCCTGTTCTTCCCCGGTTTGCTCCCCGCAAAGCGTTCTATATTGTGTAGCATATTTTCCCTCCAATGCCGGGATCAGGTCATTTACCAATTCCTGATAAAACACATCTACACAGCTTGCATCATCCTGACAATATGTATTTTTATACGTGGGTGTACAGACAATACATGGTTCCAGATCCCCTCCTGCAATCATGTGATCCAAAATACACCCCAAAAAGCTGTTAATGGTCTTGGTGGTATCTCCAAAATACCATTCCTCGTCATCTCCCCCACCGTGCATCAAATAAAACACGGGATATTCCTTTGTTTCATCATAACCAAACGGCAGATAGACCTTCGCCTTTTTGGTACATTCCTCACCATTTCCGGTATAATCCGGGGCAGTATACTCCAGAGTTTCTATCGTCCCCTGACGGTCACAGTCCTGAATATATCCCATGGGAACATCTTCTATCTCATTCTTTTTGTATCCCATTTTTTCGCTGTCCTTTAATATCGACGACGTCTGTGTACGTGTCGATTTCTTTGTGTTTTTCTCTGCTTTATCTGCCCTTTTATTCTGATCTGCAATACAGCCAGACAACACGGTACAACTGCATAACGCCACGATCAGTATTCGGTTTAGAATGCTTTTTCTATTCATATTGCCCCTTCTGCTTCTTTTCATAAAAAGCTTCTTTGACTGGAAAATTATCTGAAATTTTCATTTGCCGTAACATTCCTCTGCAAAATTATATTAATGCTGCTTTGTAATAATTTCACGCTTTCCATTCTGAATAACGATTACCTTTTCGTCACCTTTCCATCGGATGGAATCAACCTCCCTTGGCTTGATCTTTTGACTTTTCACTTTAATGTACTTATTCCCTCTTTTTTCTAAAAAAACAACTTGAAGACGCTGTGTTTCCGAATCATCCGCATATTTTCCAACGACCAGTGCAATGTCATTATTTTCATGGTTCAGAACAATATCCCGAATGCACTGATTCTTTTTCGTCTGATATACCAGTTTATCTTTATAATTAACAATCTTATCTCTGCCTAAATTCCGCGGAGCAGATTCTACATAAACAAAGGATTTCAAAGTGTTACCAAACGAGTATTTTGAACAATATTTTTCCATGATTAATTTTTTCGTTGATACATCATAAACACTCGCACATCCTATGTGTGGGCTGATGTGGGAATACACAATAATTGTCTGATCGTCAAACCATTCCATTGACATGATCCCTGATGCTAAATGCGGTTCCACCAGAATCTTTTCCATTTTGTTCGTCTTCTGATCCTGAATGTACAAAACTTTGCTCTCGTCTTTACGAACATATGCCCTGTAACTTCCCTTTGTAGATTTTGCCGACAAAATATATTGTGACTCTGTCTGTTTCATCTGAGTTGCATAGACAACGTTCGTTTTGTCGGTTGTATTTTTGCCTGTAACCAACGTTGTTGCTGTTAAAATAATGCAAATGACGGTTATCGTATATATTATGTGCTTTTTCATGTTTCCTCCTGTGTTTTTGAGTATCCACAACAATTGATGATTATTAATTATATCATAAATTCGCAACGCAAGGGAGCTTGTTCGCTTGCGCAGAATTTATGCCTATTTTCCTATTTTCTTTCAGATCAGTATTCCTTTTCTATCTCTTCATCAATACCGTACATTTTCCGAAATGCCTCAAGATCCGCCGGACTTTTTATCAACATCACTTCTTCTATCCTGCCTGTATGGATATCCTTAAATCCGGCGACCTGTTCCCCGTTGCAGATGCTTGCCCTGATCACCGGCTTTTTATTTTCTTTATCATATGTTTTTGTTGCGGTCTTTTTCCTGAATAACATCTCTCTGGTCACCTTCGTCCTATTGATAATTTTGTGCCTGTGCATTCCACATCATCGCATAAATTCCATCTCTGGCTATCAGTTCTTCATGAGTTCCCTGTTCCTGCACCTGTCCGTCTTTTAGTACAATGATCCGTTCACAGAACCGGCAACTTGACATTCTATGTGATATGTAAACAGCCATTCTATCCTGGATCAAACGATCAAAACCTGAATAAATCTCGTACTCCGCCATAGGATCTAACGCACTGGTTGGTTCATCCAGAATAATGAATGGTGCATTTTTATATAATGCTCGTGCAATGGCAATTTTCTGTGCTTCGCCGCCGGAAACTTCAACACCTTTTATGCCAACATTATACAGCGGATTGTGGATTCCCTGTTCCATTTTCCGTACACGTTCCCAGATACCGGCTTTCTCCAAAACCTCTTCTATTTTTTGTTCATCATACTCTTCACTTGCCGCAACATTTTCTGCCACCGTCATAGCAAACAGCTTGAAATCCTGAAATACCACACCAAACATTGCCAGATATTCTTCATAATCGTATTCACGAATATCCATCCCATTTAACAAAATCCGCCCCTGTGTCGGTTCATACAATCTGCATAACAGTAAGATCAGGGTTGTTTTTCCAGCACCATTTGGACCCACCAGAGCAATTTTTTCTCCATAATGAAATGTAAGATTAATATGTTTGAGACTATCCTTTTTACCTCCGGGATATTGAAAACTCACATCCTCGAAAGCAATCACCAGTTCCTGCGGTTTCAGGTCCGCCGTAGACTCACCCCCTGTCTTTTTGTGATTTGGAAGCTGCAGATATTCATAATAATGGTGTAAATACTGCATATTGAGCAGCACTGTTTCAAAATGATCCACCATATATTGGCAGGCACCTCCCAGTGCCGTCAGTGCCGATACATATTTAACAACTTCCGCTCCTGTGATCATTCCATTGATGCCTCTGACTCCGATCACCGTATAAGAAATCACCAAAAGCAGTGCCTGAACGATCAGATAACGAATCCGGATTTTTTCCTGAATATCCAGCTTTCGATCCTGAATGTCACATTTTTCATTCCATACTCCGGTCATGTCACGGAGCAGTAGATCCTTTAAAGCATACAGACGAATTTCCTTCCCTGTTGCGTATTTGCTGAGAATTTCCCTGTAAAAATAATCATCCTTGCGAATTGCGTCCAGACTTTCCTCATAAATTTCATACTGCTTTTTGTTGCCCCTCTTGGATATCCACATAAAGAGGAACATAGAACACAAATTCAACAGAAAAATAAGGTATATGATCCACTTCGAGTTTAGAATCTGCATTGCACCATTTCCGGTTAAATGCTGTTTCGCTGTTAATATTGGCACAAGTACAATAAACGCATAGAAGATGGATGCAACATCGCCAATCAACACTCCCAATTTATCCGAAAACCAGTAAATGCCGCCGCTCTCTTTCTCACCTTCTAGTGCTGCGGTCAAGAGCTGCATACTTTCCTGAGATTCCAGTTCCTGATAATCCAGACTTGCCGCTTTCCCCGAAATATCTGCCTTGATCCGATAACGGATGCTATCCCGCATAGCATTTCCCGCCTTGTCCAAAATATGGTACAGAAGTGTCATAACGAAAGTAATTCCCAAAAGCTGATAAACCAGACTCATAATATTACTTTTTGCGTCCTGTACCACCAATGCATTTAAAATATCACATCCATATACGATTCCCACATAAGGCAGCCCCGCCATAATAATGTTTTTTCCAAGATTGCATGGCAGAATCCATTTACATAATCTATGATTGATTCCAATGACATGCATAAATTTCCTGAAAATTTTTCCCGCAGATTCTTTTTCATTACTGACCGCATTCTTACTCATCGGAATCACCGCCTTTCTCGTTGTAATACTGACTTTGTATCTCAAACATTCTGGCATATGCACCGTTTTCTTTCATCAATTCATCGTGGGTACCATCCTCTTTCACCTGACCATTTTCATAATAAATAATGCGGTCACAGAATTTGGTACTCGCCAGACGATGGGAAATAAAAATCGTCGTTTTTCCTTGTGATAACCGGTGATACTGCTCGTAAACCGCAGTCTCCGCCAACGGGTCCAGTGCACTGGTCGGCTCATCCAGCAATAAAAGCGGCGCATCCTTATATAAGGCTCTTGCCAGTAATATACGCTGCAATTCTCCTCCGGAAAACGACACACCATCTTTTTCCAAAAAGTTGGTAACAGCCGTCTTTTCTTTCTTAGGCAAAGAACAGACTTTATCCTCAATATCTGCAAGCTGCATTGCCTGTTGCAGCTTCTGCTTGTCAATATCTTCCTGTTTCTCACAGGCAATGTTTTCTGCTACCGAAGTTGCCATCACCATCATATCCTGAAATACCGCCCCCACTAACTTACGGTACTCTGTCTCCGGATAATCAGAAATTTCTCTACCATTAATAAGGATCTGTCCTTTATTTGGATGATAAAAACCACATAAAAGTTTCACTAAAGTAGTCTTTCCGGCGCCGTTTACACCCACCAGCGCAATATTTTCTCCTGCCTTCACCTTGAGATTCAGATTATGTATCACATCATGTTCCGCACCGGGATAACGAAAACATACATTTTGGAATTCAAGAGTGACACCTTTCTCTGTTTTATCTGTCCTGTTTTCAGCATAAAAACTTTCCTGATTCTTCTCATCTGTGGTATATTCTGAATCCGGCAATTCCATAAAACTGCGATAATCGTTAATGCCCCAGTTGCAACGGATCATCTCGCTGTTAGCACGCACAAATCCGTCTCCCATATTGCCACCATTTAACCAGCCCGCAAATCCGGTAATAATTCCCAGATAAAATGTAAACGTGGTCGCATTTAATTCTCCCGCCAGAAACTGATTCACCAGCACAGTATACGCAATGATGTCCCGCACGAACGACCAGATCGTGTCTGAAAGATGTGGCAGAAAATAATACATTTCCACGCGTTTCCATACCTTCAGCCGCCTCTTAACCAACGTCTTCATAACATCTACAAACCACTTTTCCATGCGGTACAGACGAATATCTTTACCATCTGTAGCCGATGTACTTCTCTGGAAAAAATATTCCACTCTGGAATCCGTTTCCCAGATAGTTTTTCTGTATTTTCCGTAACCCCGGAGAGCAATCTTTCTCTCGATCATCACATTCATAATGCTCATAACCGCAAAAACCGGCAGAACCCATGGACATCTCGGAATCAGTATGATCGTATATACAATAATCCCCAACAGATTAAATACAAAAGGGGTAAACATGTCCATAATACGGCTCCAGCCATTCCATTCCACGGAATAACTATATTTTGCACCATCCGCCAGCCATTTTCCTTCTACACTCTCCAGAATTTGATAATCCACTGTCATAATTTTACTGATTACCTTTTTCTGGACAGACTGAAACTGCACCTTGTAATTCTTTCTTTTTATCAGAAAATCATACTTCGTAGAAATAATTCCCATGATCATATTCCCAAGGACAAGCACAAGCATTATACCAAAAAAGGTTAAAAAATCTGCCCTTTTTTCAACCAAACTGATCGCAACACTTGGAATGACCGCTGCAATAAACGGAGCCAGAAATCCTGCTACTGACCGTACTGCAATATACCATGGATACTTATGATCGAAGCTGTACATTTCATGAAACACAAACTTCCAATTACTTAAAATCGGATATTCTTTATTCATTTTTTCCATATTAAATTTGTAATCCTTTCTCAATCTGTATCAACTATTTCCTCTCATATATGTCCTCAGTCACCCGACAACCTTAAAGACACCTTTGCAGCTTCAAATTCTTTTTTCTTATCCTGAATTATAAACTATTCAACTAATCCAAACAACATATTATTTCCTGTTTTACAATTTCAAATCCCATTTTGTGTCAACTTAATTGACGGAAAAGCCATCCCACATTTTTGTGAAATGGCTCTCCTGATAGTATTTTTCTTACACCTGTACTGGCAATTCTTTCTCAACAGCTTCCAAATCAGTCTCAGAATAATCCAGAGAAAGAATCATTTCCCTACTGAACCCATTTTGAAGCATTTTTCGAATCGTATTCATTCTTTCCTCTGAAAGCTTTTTCTTTGCGTAATCTTCGGCATAATTTTTTTCATAATCTTTCGCATAATCCTCTACTGTTTTACACATTTCTCCAAAATCACCTTCTGTTTCTTTAGAATACTTTACCGCTTTACTTAATTCCGGAAATCTTCCATCCTCAAACACATCTTCCCGTAAAAACAGTTGAAGCAGTTCGGATTGATCTGAACCATCTCGGATCACTGTATTCACAAAACAGATATCTTCCCCGTCATCTATAGGCACAAAGCCTTCCCTGGTTTCCATGCAGCACTTCATATGCGTGATCATCTGTCCATTATGCAGTGCATCATATTCTGTAATATATAGAATGGTTACCTGCGGAATATCTGTAAAATCAGTCCCTTTTGGTGTATATGCTGCCGTAGTGTATGCAGCATAAAATCGGTTTCTCTTGATATCATCATTTCCAGACTCCTTCTGCATTTCAATATTCATATACGCACCGTCTACCATAATACACAGTACATCCAAAATAATCTCCCGGTGCAAACTTGTAACAACGCTCTGGGATATCACTCTAAGTACCTTTAACTCTGGTTCACCCAATAACGTACGGAGTATCTCCTGACATACTCCTTTTCTCCTCGCCACCAAGCGGAACATGGCATCATCTATAATCCTTAAATTTTCTGCTGTTTCTTTTGTAGCTTTTGAGTATTGTTCATAACTCATTATCCCGCCTCACTTTCCCCGCTTATATTGAACTATCATAAAACAAGTAAAGTGCGGCTTCTCTACCCGAAAGACCAATTAAAATTTAGTATTTATATTTTTTATCATACCATCATCCGTCCTACAAATCAACGCCAGCTTTTTCCTTGTTTTATTTATAGCAAAGATTATCATGCTTCCTTCGGAGCTTCCACTCATCAAAATTCGCTCATGACGTGCAGAGTAAAAGCCCGCCATTACACTACTCTCAGTGCATTGACGGGCTTGACTATTTCTTTATTTAAGCAACTTTTGAATAATCCAAAACAACAATTTCCTGCATCATCTATTTTGTAGCATTCACCATTTTTTCTAACTTTTCTGCAACCTCGTCCGTATAAAACTTTTCTCCGCATTGCTCACATTCTTCACAAGGTACATTTTTAATTACAATAATCGCACCATTGTAATTAACAACACGCGTAGTCAAGCTTGGTGTCACCGTGTCACATTTGCAAAACATACACATTAGTTTTCTCTCCTTGTTTTCAGATTAAGTTTTTTACTATTTCAAAAAATTTCCATCCCAAACTAAATCTTAGCTCGGAATGGGAATCTATTATTGCAATATTAAAGCTGTATCACATCAGACGATGCCCTACTTGTCGGCGATTGCTGCCTGTGGGGTGTAGAGTGCATAGAGGGGCGATTGAAAAACAGATTCCTTTAACAATTTTGGTATGCCTTATTAATTCTAGCAAAAATTTTTTCAACTCTGGCATGAATTTTAATGATATTTTTCTTCTGCAAAGATTTGTCTTTTTCCACATCTCCAGCCATTTCAACTAACTCTTCATCCAATTCCTTTACCATATTTTTTAAGTCAAAAAAGAAATCGTTATCAGCATATTTAAAATATCCGCATTCCTGAATCATATCAAAAAAAATAAAACTGATTTCTCTATATGATTTATTCAATTTTCCGTTCTCGTCATAATTTAATTTAGCACATACTTCTGGAATTTTGTTTTTTAAATAATCACCAAATATTTCTTTAAAATAAGCAGCTTGCAAATTGACATCATTCATCTTTTTCTGACTATATATCCCATATATAGACACAACTATAGCTATTAGCGAAAGAATAATAGCTATATAATCAATAATATCATATTGATGTTTTTCTAAATTTTCAATCGCTACTGTTAATTCTCTTATTGCATTTTCCATATTATACTCCAAATGTTTCTAGTGACTTATTAATTTTTTCTTGTGCATATTCATCGCGTGCTTCTAATACCATTATCTCTATTGCCTTAGTCTTACCATACTTTTCCCCAATATTTTTATATATACCTTCAATAAAAGAAGATGCAATATCTTCTATCTGTTTAGGAAAAATGACTACATTTAATCTTGTGTTATCAATATTATCTTCTATTTGTTTGACAAATACCTCATTCCCATATCTGTTACCAGCCAAATTAGTAATTGTTTTGTCAAATGTTAATTCAATTATATTATTCATTTTATGACTCCTTTTTATATATTAATGATAAATTATATCCTGTTCCACATAAATTAGTGGGCGAATACGATATAACTTTCTTTTCAGGTCTTTTTTCCACAAAATCATGTTGTGTATTAAAAGCAATATATCCCTTTGAATCAACGTCTAAACAATCAGAGTGAAAAAAAATCACCTTGTTGCCAAACATCACATAACACTCATACTCACTTACTCTTTTTTCTAACTCTCCGACAATTTCTGCCAATCCTCTTCCCCCGGTATTTATTTGGTACGCTCTACCAGATATTTTATCTTGAAAAGAAGATAATGCAAAAAAATGTTCATCCGTATAGTACTCATCAAATTGCTTTTTATGGTTATTATATGCAGTAACAATGTCTGAATACCTATCATTGGTCACAACATTTGCATCCTGCATTTTTTTCTTTAATTGATCTCCTAATAAGATATCCGAAAAATTCAGCACACAAATATTAACTGCATAATAGCCCTGATCCATTTCTTCATCCTTGTAATGGTCTTCTGAAACATCAATATCTACAAAACAATCACTTTGTGCATGTTCACATGCATTGTCCGCTAACTCTGTGACAATTCTAGATATTCCCTCAATATCGTTCTTGTCAATCAAAAACCCCTTCAAAAAAGATTTCGAATCTGTCATAAGTTCTGAAATATCACTCCCTTTCTCAGCTTTGACCAATCTTCGAAACGAGTTTCTTGTAACACGACTTCTTCTAGTAAAATTGTTACAAAATTTTTCTCCATAGCTACCATCATATTCTATCTCACGGAAGAAAATCGACTCCAAAATCCCATATGTATTAATATGTGGCACAACCTTGTCGGCGGCTATAAAAACTTTCTTTTTATAATCATTAATCAATTTATATATTATCACTTCAAGTATCACATATGAAAGTTTATCTTTGGGTGTGAAACGTTCAGCTTGCAACTCAATATATCTACATCTCTTACCATACATTTTTAACACATAGTCCACATTTTCTAACAGTCTTTTAACATGATATCCACCAAATTCATCCCTACATAATGGAATTCTAACAATCCCATTATAGAGCTGTATCTTATTTCTGTGGCCATATGTTTTTATATTTCCATTCCTTTTTATTAAATCTTTTGCTACTTCCATACGTCCCCCAAAATATTGTACCTTTTATACCTGTCTCGCCTATAATATTATCACTTTGCCCCCCAATCTGCAAGACAATATCCAACCGAAGATATTATTCTTCTTGTGTAAGATAATCATTTCCATTCACATGGCATGTCCCATAATAGGTACATCCCTCCAGAGAATCATTTAATATATTCATTTGCTCCATCAATTTTTTCTGTGAAAGCGGTATCTCTAATTTCTGAAACTTATGGGTATCCATATTTCTCAGATTATGTATTTTTTTCTTTGACAATCCACACAAATTCAGTATCTTTCTGATATGTGTCTGATAGCTTTTTCTTGTCTCTCCGTTTAGATAAATGGTTTCTCTGCCTTCCAATTTTGAAAGCTTTTCTTCCAGATTTCGGATCTCTATGTCCAGATCCGTTTCATCATTTGAAGTCATATATTAGAAGCTTTATCCTTTATAATAATTTTCATAAAATCTTCTGTTTTCTTATTCATGTCAGCTATTTTATTGCTGAGATTTCTGTAAAAATTTTGATCTTTACTTTCACCCAAATAAACTATTATTAGTCGCTCTTTCGCTCTTGTTGCTGCAACATAATGGTTATAAATACTATCAGGATAATAGAGATTATAATCTTCAGCAAATAATACCACCTGATCAAACTCAAGTCCCTTAGATGAATGAAATGTCATTGAAATGTTCTGTATACTATCTTGTAAGAAATAATAATGATTATTTTCGTCAACAATGGTTTTGTAAAGTTTTTTCAAGTGAATATCTTTTGTCTCATAGCCCAAATAATCAGCCAAAGACTTTACTTTGTTCATAAAGACCTCTTCATCTTTAGCATCTAGCGTTTCACTTATCTTATCCAAATGAGCTTGTATGTTCTTTTTCAAACTCTTATATCCAACAGCTTCATCCGGAATAACTTGAATAATATCATAAACAGAATATGTTTTTATGATAAAAAAACTAGCAATAGCCGTGTAAAGCCAAGCGGTATTTGTCGTGATAGACGCAATCGGAGGCGTCGGTACATAAATAAACTCATTAGTGTCATCTGAAAGTAATTCTGCAGCGACTCTTGCATTATCATTACTATATCTTAAAACTGCAGTTTTTTTACTTAAATCTATTTCATTTAATATATCTATAGGCCAATCTCTTAAATTTGTACACACGAGTCTTATTGCGGAAGCATCATCTATATCTCTAACGAAAGACCTTGTTTCCTTGCATAACATATTCGAATAATTCTGTATTGCCTCACAAGATCTAAAGTTTTCACCCATGAATTTTTTTTCAAAATTTGGTTTTTCCCAAATACTCTCAAAAGCTTTAGGATATGCTCCACGCCACATATATATGGATTGTTTAGCATCCCCTACAACAAATGTATTTATTTCTAACTCATCACACAAATACATAAAAAAAGCATGCATATCCTTATCGCAATCCTGATATTCATCAACATATATATTAAAATATTTAGCTTTTAAAAACTCACGACAAGCAAATGAATTCTTTACAATATCAAGAGCCAGTTTAAAAATGAAATTTTCCTTGTTATCCTTAAGAGACGCAATTATTCCACTTTCCTTTATTTCGTCAATTCCTTCGTCAAAGTCTTCAACTTTAACCTCATAATCCGTCCCCATTTCTTTATCATAATCGCGTCCATATACATCCTTCATAAATGGCTTTATGATTTCTTCAATAGCAAAACTATTATTTGTACCAATAAAATGATCCTCTGAAATAGCTGGTAACCTATCCCTTATTTCTCCCGCTGCCTTTATAGTAAAAGTGATTGCTGCAATAACCTTATGGCTTTTATTATCAGCTATATCTTCTTCTATTTTAGTTACCATTGTATGAGTCTTACCAGTACCCGCGCTAGCTTTAACAATAATATTCCCAGAAGTATTCACTATATCTTCTTGAACAGGAGATAATGGTTTTTTCATCCTTCCATTACCTCCTTTAAGCAAGCAAAATTATAATCATCATATATAACTTGGCAATCGTCGTAACTAAGCTTATCTACTAACTCAACCATATGATAATTCTTTGCATCTTGCAAATATTCAATTGGGTTACCATTACTTTCAGGTAAGTATGTCACCATCTCATCATGAAGAATTTCATCCAAATCTTCTTCTAGTCCACAATGCGACAAAAAGATTCCCTCTTCCTCACGTATCTGATCCAAGCGAATTCTATTACTATCATATAAATCACGCTTAGCATTTATATCCCCCGAACCACTTGCTGAAATTTTAGCTTCCGGTAATTTTACTCCCGTAACATACCCATTTACACGTAAAAAGCCAAGCACACTATATTGACCAGGAGTATTTGTCTTCCTTAAGTCGTTATCAGTTTTGATTATGGTTTTAATGTCAAGTGCCTCAAGTATTTCTTTATAAGCTCTAAAGGTAATACCATTGACAGGTAATATGAACACTCCATCAACTTCATAATCAGGCTTTATCTCAGACAGCACTTTTGTAAAAAGGACATTTTCAGAAGGTCCTTCAACCAATAAAACTTTTTTTGCAAAAATAGCTTCTGATAGCCCTCTATTAAGCATTTTCTTTTTTTGCCTATATTCATCTGGAACTGTGTAAAACACTCCTCTTGTATCTAATCTTCCTTCATTAAACACTCGAACGAGATTAACATTATCCATCTCTGTAAGTATTAATGGGGAATGTGTAGTAACAAAAAGATATTTGTAATTATCTTCGCCAAATAAAACTCTAGAAATTGCCATTTGCATTGACCTATGCAAGTGATTCTCCGGCTCCTCTATGAGGAAAATATTGATTTTTTTTGCATTCTGATCTGTCCCTGCAAGTAAATCATATATAGAGTAAACTAAAAGCTTTTTCCTTCCCTCTCCAGCTGTAGGATATAATAAATCCTCACCATTTTTCTTGATGTAAGGAACAATATTTGAGTATAAGCCTTTAATTGCAATTTCTGACTTTACTGATACTTCAATATCTTCATTCTTAAATTTCTTATACTCAGGGGTAACATTATCTTCAAAAGCTTTTACTCCAGAAAGGGACCCGATCGTTTCGTTTAAGTCTCGTATTTTTCCTTCAATCTCAGTAATAGTGTCCTCATCTGTTTCATCTTGACTAACTATAAGTTGATTTGAATTCTTCCGAAATAAAGTATTTAAATCAACATATGCATCTATATAAATCGGATTAAACACATAATCCAATTCAAAATATGTGGATTTTGCCTTCATTTCTCCTAAATTATTTAAATCGCCTCCCCAATACATTTCAGGAACTGCAATTAATTCGCTAGGGTTATACACAGCATGTAACTTGATAAATACAATATTATCACCAGAAGAAATATTGCCTTTTACCCTTGCCCTCAATTTCTGACTATCACTATCAGCCACATCGCTTATATCGATTGCAACAACAATATCAATAGGTTCAGCCGTGTTTTTTTGATAAAAGTCAGAATCCAGCAACTCGTTCTTTCTAACCTCTTTATCAAAAACATATCTTAAGGCATATAGAAAATTTGTCTTTCCTACATCATTCATTCCAAAAAAAATATTCTTATTAGAAAGATTAACTGTAACCTCCTCAAAATTTCTAAAATTTTTTATGCTAATAGATTTAAACTCCACTTCACCAGTCGCCCCTTTTCTAATTATTATTAAGTAAGACTCTTAATATCTTATATAGAATGAAATGTATCCTTTATCAAGACAATTGAATGTGAATGTTCTTTCATCAAGTTTTCCTCCTCAATTTCTTCATACAATCTATCTTTGTTAAAAGGATTTCTAACAGCACGATATGTATAATATATTGCATAGCATGTATAGACTATCCCCAATATCACAAATATAATCTGTACTATCAATCCTATTGTTTTCCATTTTGAAAAATCAGAAATTGCCATTGGTATCCAAAAGGCAATCGCCGCTATTATCTTTTCTATTCCTTCACCAACTCTGTTTCCAATTTCATCTTTGTGTTCGGAAAGAATCAATTTTAATCTATCTGTTTCTAAATATATTCTGCTGTTTTGTTTTTCCAATAACGTTTCTCCTTACATATCATAAAAAACAAAGTACCTCTGCCACTACCTATAGTAATGGCAGAGGCACTTATTCATTAAAATGTCTCTTACAACATTTCCTTTTTAAAATATCAAACTAATCCTACTTATCAGCGATCGCTGCCTGTGCTGCTGTTCGTCTTCAGAGTAAATGTTTGCCAACATCGCTTTATTGCCATTACTGTATATTCCCAAGCTACTTCTATCAGTTTGAGAAACTGTATAATTGTTAACTCTCCCTGACACTTTCATTATAGCATCATCAGGAGATATATTCAATCTCCAGACAAAATAATCTTGATGTACCTCTATCTCATCCACAAAATCATCTATAATTTCATCCGGAAGATGTGCTGTATCGAACTTAAAATCCCGTTCTATTCCAGCCTTTAATAACTGTATTTTCTTTTCGTACAGATCTTCTTCTAGGTCTTCCTGTTCATCATATTGGGCAAATTCCTCCTGCAATTTCTGTTGCTCTTTAAGCAATTGTTCTCTTTTCTCGTCATACCTTTCCTTTTCAATCTCTCCATTCATTCGCATATTAAGGAGATTGTCATAACGGTTATTCCACTTTTCCATTTTTCTTTGTAATGCCTGATAATCAGCAAGTCGTGTATTTTCAACTTGTTCCTCACAACAAGTATCAATCATGTCATTACAAATTTTTATAATTGCTTTCTTATCACCCCAAAACTTTTTGAAGATAACATCTGCCATAGCCTCCAGTTTCCAGCGAGGCACAATTTTAATATCGCAGCATCCTTCTATGCTAAGTCCTTTCTTGATGCGTGTTTTGATACTGCCGCCTTTAACCTGTCCATAGCACTGGTACGCCCATTGCTTTGGCTTATCTTTGCCTGTGTGCCATACAACTCGATTAAATGTATTTCCACATTGGCATTTTAACTTACGGCACCAAACATCAGGGGATCGTTTTACTCCTCTTCTTCGTTCTCCGCTTTCTCCCGTTTTCAGATGCACTGAATTTGCATCTATAATTTTTTGTGCTTGTTCAAATTGTTCCTTAGATATGATCGGCGTATGTGTTCCTTCGACCACTATCTGATCCACATCTCCGAAATTGTTTATTTTCTTTTGTTCCAGAAAATCCGGAACATACTGTTTTCTATATACAATAACTCCACAGTAAAATGGATTTTTTAAAATCCTTGTAATGTTACTTGGATGCCAGCGTTTTAAACCAGTCGCTGTCAAATGATTCTCCGCTTCTAACTGATAGCAAATCTTTGTGGCTCCATTTCCCTCAACATATAAATCAAAGATTCTTCTAACAGTTGCCGCTTGTTCTTTATTTATGACCAGTTCCTTCCCAATACGATCATAACCCAATATATTTCCATTTCCATACAGGACACCGTTTTCAAAAGATACCTTTTGCCCTGCTTTTACTCGTTGGGAAATCTTTTTACTTTCATTTTGAGCCATTGTAGCCATAATCGTTAGACGAAACTCTCCATCCTCATCTTTAATTGTCCAGATATTGTCCTCCGTAAAATACACTTCAACCCCTTGTCGTTTCAGTATTCTTGTTTGTTGCAATGTATCTACAGTATTTCTAGCAAATCTAGACACTTCTCTGGTTATTATCAGATCAAATCTGCCTGCCGCAGCATCTTCCATCATCCGAATAAAGCTACGTCTCTTCTTTACAGATGTTCCGGTAACTCCCTCGTCTATATATTTATCGTACAATTCCCACTCTGGATGTCTTTCCAATATGTCATCATAATATTGAATTTGATTTTCCAAAGCAGAAATCTGTGCTTCATGCTCTGTAGAAACACGCGCATATATAGCTACCGTCCTTTTTTTCTCCAAAGCAAATATCTCCTTCTATTTTTTACTCTTTTTTATATCACATATAGTAACATCATCTGTTATTTTTTTCAAGTATTTTATTCTCATATTTTCTTGTCATTTTTTCATAAGCCGTTCGAGAGATCTTCCCATCTTCACAGCATTTCTTCATTATATATAACGCTATGGTATGATTTATCTGATCTGTTGTATATTCTGTCAATTGCTTATTGACATTTTTTATCTGCACTTCAAATACCTCCTTCTCAATTTCCGCTTGCAACAACTTACAATTCAAATATTATATGTTCTCGCAAACAGAAATTTTAATTATCTCCAGTTGAAATCACCGGTCACTGTAGTTAGCAGCACACTCTGGACTCGCACCATCTCTTATAGACCATAAAGGGAGTATCATTATCATAGAACAGTCGCAACCACGGAATCACCACAATTCCTCTTTTGCATGGATGTTATCGCTCCCGGCATCTCACATCAGACAGATCAATCAAAAGAATACCTGATAAGCTATCTCCTTTGTGTCTGCCCTACCGTTCCTGGCGCATCTGCGGCACGGCGCAATGCGTAACTGTTCTTTACGTCCAGTGAAATCATCGTATTCAGTTGTCCGTGTCTGAAAGGATTATTTCCTGTGGACACAATACAAGTATAAACAGGAATCTACCATTTTACTAGATGATATGTTTCGCACAAAATCGTATGATTTATCGTATCATTGCCAATACAAAAAGAGCCGCGCTGCGGCTCCCTATTGCGGTAATTATTTATTTCAAACCCCCGTATACTTTTCCATAAACGATATTTATATCATTTCATCCCAGTTTCCCGGAAATCCAATATGTGACAACGAAATATCATCACCATACTCCTCCATCAATGCTCTTAACTCTGTCATAATTCTGCTTTCCCACTCATTTTTATCGGGATATAAAAATTTAAGCGTCAATATCTGTGAAAACAATTTCCGGTTAGTATTAAACGACACATTTTTCGGCATCCTAGGCAATGCCGGAAACGACCAGTAATATATTCTTGAATAATGAGCACAGCGATTGCGTAAATCCGTTAAGCAGCGCAACCAGCTTTTTAGACACACACTTGATGTATGATATAGCTCTCTTGCAATTTTTTTCTGATCCACCGACTTCAAATCAGCATATAGATATGAAAGCATCCCCATAGAGAAGAACTCTATAATCACCCAGATTGGAATTTGCCTGTTTTAAAAAAGATTCGCACGCTTCATCATCATCCACGATAAATCCCTTTTTCTTTATGATTTTAACCTGTTCTTCATAGGTTTTAGGTGATTTCATCATTACTGTTTCTTCGTAATGACTATCCTGTTTGTAATCCATTTCCACTTTGCTTGAATTATCCAATCCTTGTCTCCTAAAAAAAATGTCTCCCCATGGGACACATCACATATGTGAGAGGTGCGGGAAGTCCTGTTACTGTTATTCTATGCTATTTCCCAGAAAAAATCAACCATTTTTAATTTTTTTGATAGTGTAAACTGTTCTTCGGAAAAATATGAGCAGACCAGCTCCTAGATAGTTTTAAGAACTTCAACTACCTGCATCATACCATATTTCCATTTTTGTTTCCATCACTTTCTGCCAACCGGCAGACTATGGCTTAGTCCTCTTATCTGTCCTTGACAGGTGCCGCTTACAGCCTTTTTTACCATTAAGAGGACTAAGCCTTTTCACAGCATTTTTATGCTCCATATCCATAGATCATATCTCTCATCCATGTCATGCTGGCTCTTTCCAGTCCCGGTATCTCTTTTCGTAAGGTTTCTTCGCCACTGATCCTGTGATTCCTTTTGACTTCTCTTACCAGTTCATCCTGTTTCTTGATCCTTTTTTGCATCTGCTCCTTTTTGTGCTGATACTCCAACAGATCAATTACATTTCCACCATTTCGTGTATATACTCTTAACTGTGTCATTTTATGGACACCTGTCTTTGACCAGCCCATTGGACGGCTTGATTCCCTTGCTGACAGCACATGGCTTATCTGCCCCTCCGCACTGCATCCCCAGTCTGCCCCGGCATCATTATACCGCACAATGATCCCAAGCCAGTTGTTTTGGATATATTTCCGGCAGGCTTCGATCTCTTTCTGCTTTCCCGGTGTTAAAGCACTGGCTCCACATTTTCTGAGAAGTCTCTGCACTTCTTCCTGATCTTTCTCTCGGATCGCTGCATAGATCAGCTCCCGGGCATCTTCTGTACTGTCCAGCAGGTGACTGGTCGCTGCACTGATGTATTTCCAGAGATGAAATTTATCAAGCACAAATTTACTTTTTTCCAAAACCTGACAGCCTGATACGATCCACGGTGCACCATCTCCTGCGATATATACATTCTCCAGATACTCCGTATCATAGTTGTCATAAATATACTGCTGTACCTCCAGCCACAGATCCTCATTTGCTTCGGCTCCTTCATAAACACCTCCGAAGTAGTGCTTTCCTGTCAGGCGGTATCTTTTGCTTCCCGGCTTTCCTTCCTCCTCGATATCTTCGTAGAGAAGGATCAGCTTTGGCATCACCGTGTTACTTTTTCTGCCGTTTTCAGAGATCTGCAGATCGCCCTTTTTCTCGTAAAACTGTAATGCAACATGATCCTCATCTGCCTGGATATGAAGTTTTTTTATCCGTTTCTTTTTCTCAGGGATGTCTTCCGGCATTTCCACTTCGAGACCATGGATCAGTTTCTTGACTGTCTGTTTTGTGACCACATCGCCGGTCAGGCAGGCTTCTTCCCCTCCTTTGCGGTAACTGGTCTCTACTGCTTCTCTTAGTGCCTGCGCCAGCGCTGCCTGGCTGACTTTGTCATTGGAATCCATTCCCACATATTTGTCCAACAGATAAATTCTTTTTCCACCATGCTTTGGAGCATAATAAGCTCTTTTGACCTCTATGTTTCCAAACCTTGTCAGCAGAGTGCGACGGTCTTCTTTATGCTCTACATGATAGCTCTGTTTACGGAATTCACTGTTCCGGATTGTCTGCTCAATACTTTCGAGGATCTCCTGATACAGACTGCGACCAAACTCTAATACTGTATCAAGCAGTTCCTCCTCAAAACGCATCATATTTCCGGATAATAATGATTCTTTGATAAATTTTTCAATTTTAGTAGTGTCTTTTTCGATAAATTCGATTATACTGTTATACATGGGGCAGTTCTCCTTTGCGTTTTTTGTTTCGTCACTTAAAACTTTATACAAAGGAACTGCCCTTTTCAATATTTAATTTTCCGAAAACTTAATTACGCTAACAATTTTTTTCGTCATTTGGGTGATTTCATGATGTACTCTTCTCCCCGTCCTGCTTTTCCAGTAATGCATCCATATACCCTTGTACACGAAACTGATCGCTTTTATCCAGCTTTCGATACTTATGCATCACCGGGATCTCACCTGCTCTGAGGTTTCGTTTTGCTTCCTCTTCGGATTCCATGATCTCACTTGCTGATATTCCCATTGCTTTACATATTTTCCGAATGTTTTTCTCCCGCACCTCATAGTCTTCCTTTTTCAAGATACTCCATATCGTACTTTGTGGGATTCCGCTTTTCTTTGCAAAACGGTATGCCGTCATATTATTTTCCCGCAGATAATCCATCAATCTTTTTCTTACTGTACCGCTAATCTGTCTCTCCCCCTTGCAATACTCAATTTGTAACCACAATTAGTATACTTTTGAGCCGACTTATCTTTCAACCTATATGTTTCGCATGAAATCATATGATTTATCATACGATTTAGACATTTACATCGAGGAGATTGTACAATGTGAAATTCCCATTATTTTGGAATTTTCGGAGAATTATGTGATTTTATTTATTTTCTGATAATTTTCTATAATACACTGTGCCTTTTGACACAACTGATCGATGATGCTCGGATCTGATGTCGTTTCGATCTTGATATGTTCACTCAGGTTTATGATCCAATTACAGATTGCCGTCTTGGTGGATATGATCCGTATCCGAAAAAGATGCTCTTGCGTCTTTATCTTAGAAGTGGTCCGAAATTCCGTTTCCACTGCTTCAACAAGATATTCCTCCACCATAAGCGTGGCACTCACCGGCTTTTCATAGGACATTCTCGGATGTTCCTCCATATATCGTAAGATTTCAAAGGAAGAATCGATACCCTCCAATTGACTCATACACTTTCCCTGCTCCATCGGGTGCATCACCACCTGCAGCATCCGGTCAATGCGGTAATGCGACAGATTGTCCTTCCCATCCGTATTGCAAATGAGATAATACCAGCCGCCGCTAATGACCAGGAAATATGGTGTTACTGTATATACTCTGTCCGATAGTTTCCCGTTTTTCCGATACCGGAATGTTATTTTTCTGATTTTCTTGATTGCTTTTCCGATCTCCATTAGATATTGAAAAAGCCGCTCACACTGGCATCGCTTGAATGTTTCCCGGTATTTCACATATTCAAACCAGCTTCCAAAATATTTGCTTGCACATCGTTTTAATTTGTCCAGAATCCGACTGGCACATCCATCGTCCACGCCGGGTGAAAATAATATGCTGTCATGCAGCATGCGTATCTCCGTATCTGAAAACAATCTGTCGTTCAGACAATATACCTTGATGTAGCCGCCGGGCTGCTCCGGGTTGGCAATCGCTTTCTCACAGATCTGAAGTTCCTCTCCCTCATTCAAGCACCACTGCGTTTCATGGAAAAAAAGATTGAGCTGACGAATGTTAGAGGATACCAGTTTCCGCAATGCCGGTCTCCCCATCCTTCTTTCCGATTCAAATTCATCCTCCAATCTGTCACATATATATTCCATCGAGATCATATGATCCTTATCCGCATGGATCCATAGTATCCTAAGCAACAATAACGGAATCATCTTTTTGCTGGTCGTTCGCCCCATCTGTGTTCTTCTCCCTTCTCTCCACCAGAACACAGCCGCCTCTTTTCTTTTGTGCAAAAAGAAAAGAGGAATCATGTTCCTGACATGTTCCTCTTAATTCTTTACTAATGATTCATATTCATTTACTTTCCAGGTTTGGCGGTATGTACTCTGTCAATTCTCCTAAGTCTACCTTCAAGTACAAACACAATTTACATAAAAACTTCAAGTCCCATCGTGTCTGTTTGTTCTGACAATATCTGTTGAAATTTGTATGTGGAATGTCCAGCTCTTTGCAGACCTTCGTCTTGCTTATTCCACGGTCTTGTAAAATTTCTTCAATGCGTAAATGAAGATGATCAAAATCAGTAACATACTCATTCGTACTTTACATGTGAAACATCTCCTATAAAAGTATACTTTTATAGGATTAGTCACATTTATATAATTCCCACTTATGTCACTCACAGATGTGTTATGTTCTTTAGTATAAAAGCAAATATTGATTCTCGCTGATGAAGAGTGATGAGGTGGTTAATATCCTCAAACATATCAACAATTTTAGTTTGTTCCTCTACAGTTTTTGGTATTTTAATCCTTCCCTCAAGGAATTCTTTATCTGCAATATTAACATTATTTCGGGCTCCAATATTAACTAACGGAAATAAATATTGATCGAGTCTTTCTTTATCTTCTAAATAACACTGAATAAATCTCGTATAACTTCCGTTTTCCCCTGCTGTAAATGGTAATGATGTTGCTGCCACATCACTTCTTGCTGTTTCTGCTGAAGCTGTCTCTGTATAACGCTCACTCATTGGTTACTGATATCATAGCAAAATGAGTGTTATTTGTCAGTAACGCTATGTTTTGGAGCACTTACTGTGTCACGCGTCGAATTATAGTTCCCACCTACGGCAGTTTTACCGCAGATTAAATCCTACATCCGATCTGGAACACTCATTTTTAATCCCTTGAATAGACTGAGGTCCTTTTGCCATAAGCATCGGAATATGTAAATCTATACAAGGCGTCTTCACTGCGATATCTCTCCTTATAGAAAACTCTTCCTTTTGAATCCTTTAATTATAATAAACAAAAAGAATCTATAGGGGTTTGCAACAATGCAATCATCTTCTCGACTTCTAATCGCAATGTTTGTGCAAGTGTTTGATTGTGACGCTTGGCATATTTTTTTCTGTCGTACTCATATTCCATCAGGCATACATCCACTTTCGGTCTTCTTGGCCTTGCCATTTTTATATATCTCCGTCACATCCTAACCACAGTATGCTTTTTGTCCTCCAAAAAATCAAGCACTTTCTCCATAATTTTCTCATTCATCCTTTTCCACATCGGCATGGATATACTACCATACTTTTATTATTCGGAATTTTTTCGTGTGGTTGTCACCCTACCAAAATTTCCTTTCCTTAAATGTTATGAAGCCTTCGCCTCTGTTTTCGTTTCCTTTTCTATTTGAGATTTAATTTAGCCACTCCTCATAAAAACTCCAATCTCCGTTTCCTTTCTTCCATCGTTCCAAATATCTTTCCTTCGTCTGATACATATCACTCGCAAACTAGAAAACTTTATGTCTAACTTCATAATTTTTTTCTTATTTCTTGTATTTTATTTTTTCTCTCTAAAACACTTACATCACATTGTGCTAATAATTCCCAAAAAACATCTGCAGCAGATAATATTTCTAAAAAAAATTCTTTTTTTTCTACCATATATGTCTTTTTACCTATAATTATCAAAAGTCCATTCCGATTATTTTTTTCGTTTCTCAATATCACATTTAAAGGTTGGTCAGGAAACCAAAAACTCGTTTCCCTTTTTCCTTCTATTAATTCATCTATTGCATCTATGAAGTATGACCACAAATGATTAATCAAATCATATTGTTTTAATCCCATAATCTCTTGAGTATAATATTTTATTACAATTGCTCCTTCTAAATAACAAACATCAGTAATAAATTCTATGTCAGTATCAGGTTCAATTTTAATAAAACAATTCCTATGTTTAATATACGTTTCTACTGTTACCATTTTTGTATCCTCTCTCTCTATTGGGTATTGTCAAGCCACTACCTAGTTTTATTGTTCTAAACCTTGATTTTATGGGGTTTTGCAATAAAAAGAACAATGTCTGGTGTTAGAATATAAATAGTACAAGTCAAAGTGAGAGCTTTTCATTCCGTCGA
>ERZ779840.41-NODE-41-length-146522-cov-6.774495_pt1 | contig 146522 bp, 169 predicted proteins | sample MGYA00511561_ERZ779840 | MGnify/ENA primary metagenome ERZ779840 (study PRJEB29588, sample SAMEA2162036) | human gut metagenome | biome: human gut; feature: human-associated habitat; material: faeces | place: Denmark | collected 2008/2010 ...
AGGAAAGAAGGTTTGATATGAGCCAACGAATGTCACAGCATCAATTGGCCTTAGTTATAAAAGGCATCTTATCTAATAATGAGATGATGATGATGGATGTTTTGCAGTGGTGCTCTGCCAGACTTAAAAATAATATAGATAAAAAGAAGTCAACTAATTAAATATTAATAACATGAATCGCTGGTTTGAAATTACGGTAAAAGCCGAGATTGACAATATCGAGAACGGCAAAAAAAAGAAAGTAAATGAAAAGTATTTGGTAGATGCCTTATCTTACACAGAGGCAGAGTCAAGATCTTATGAAATCCTAAAGGGGTTGTATAAGGTGTTTGATGTTGTCAAGATCAATCCTATTAAAGTGTCGGAAATTTTCTTCAACGGAGAAGCTGAGTACTGGTATAAGTGTAAGGTAAATTACATTACACTGGATGAAAAGAAAGGTAAAGAAAAGAAAATGCCATGCTATATGTATGTCCAGGCCGGCAATCCGAAAGATGCTGAGGCTGTGTTAACTAAAGGGATGCAAGGTACGTTGGGCGACTGGAATTGTGAGTCTATTGCAGAAACGAAAATCATTGAAGTATTTAAATACGATCTGCAAAAAGGTGTAGAAAAATTGGGAGAAAAGAAAACTGATGAGTGATGTTGTTTCCCGTGTAGCACTTGCGATAGCAATTGTATTATTGGTAGTAGCAGGTGCTACTTTACTGATAGTGATTAAGACAGAAGAGGTACCAAGATGGTTAATGAACTTACCATATACGTTATCTTTAACGGCAGTATCTTTTTCAACTATATCACTTGTATCGAAATATAAAAAGTGGAAAAGAAATTGTACATCTGCGAAAAATGCGGACGAAAAGTAATGATAAGAAGTCATGGTTTATGCCAGGCTTGCAGGAGCAAAGAGTTGAATCCGAAGAAAAAAGACAGAATTACATCCATTAAAAACAGCAGCAAGAAGAAAAAGTTAGAGAACCCGGATTTATCCGGGTTTTTTCGTCTTATGTTGGAGGAGTTGAGTACTATTCGAATGTCTATGACTGGTAAAGCTATTCATTTTCCTACAGTATGTAACGTCTGTCACATACTTCCGAAAAGGATATATAAGTCGGTTGCTACTTGCAGGGATAATATAGTTTTCCTTCATGAATCGGAGCATACGGTATTCGACATGTATCTTGACCGGATGGAATTTGATAAACTTGAAACAGAATTTCCTTTTGTGTGGAAGTATGCGGTAAAGAAGGTACTGGATATGGAAAGCAGAGGAATGATCAAGGAAAGAGGTAGGTTGATTATTGAAATAATTGATAGGTATGATAGAAGAAAAGATTAAAATATTAATAGATTTAGGGTTTGTACCTATGGTGGAAGGAGAAGGAAATACGTTGTTTAGAATGAACGATGTTGTGATGTCAGTATCAGATCCTAATCAAACACCGGAGCAATTAAAAAAGGAAGCTATGTCTTTAATAAAGAACAGAGACATAGCAGAAAGAGGCGGACAGGTTCCAGTAGTTGAAGAGCCGGCTTCTGAGCCAGAGCAGGCCCAGAAGGAGGAACCGGAAGCTCCGGCGGAGGAAGCCGATCCTAACCCTGGAGAAGAAGACTCGAATCCGTTTACAGAAAACCAGGAAACGTTAGAGCCGTTTTATATCTGTGATGAGTTGAAGAAGATTGAGACACCCAAATTTGTAAGATTGACATTAGACGGTAATCGTTTTTATGTAAGGAAGATGGATGATGGGGCAGCCAAGATATATGCTTCGGTAACAACCATGATTAGAGACGGATTCGTAGATGACAAGACGGCTCTTCAAGAATGGAGACAGGAGATGAGGATGATTGGTCGTAATCCAGAAGAAGTATCAGAATATGATGCAGATAAAGGAACGATCATGCACTACTTATACGGATTGTATTTAACTGGCAGAGATATGGTCTTAAATAGAAGTTTTATAGTTAAAACTGTACAAGAAGGCAAGCTTAAGATATCGAAAAAGAATCTTGACAAATTTTTTGGTAGTATAGATGACCTTGACGATATGATTGTCAGAGTTATGAAATTTGCCAAATTTTGTTCGGAGTATAAGGTTAAGCCGATGATGATTGAAAGAATATTGTCATTAGAAGACTATTTGGTAGCTACGCCAATAGATGCGATGGTTAAAATGACATTCAAATACAAAGAAGAAGGTTATTTTGGAGCCGTGTATCAAAGGGCTACAGGGCAGTTCAAAAAAGGTGATCCGAAGAAGGAGGTAAGAGAGGTGGAGAAAGAAGAGATTGTTATCTTAGACTTTAAATCAGGTGACATACGAAATGAACACGCTTTTCAATTGGAGGCTGAAAGAAGAATGGTTAAAAACTGGTACGGAATTGACGCGCGTATTATGAATTTTTCTCCAAAAAGCACAAACAGTAAAGGTTATACGCTAAAAGAATGGTCTGATAAAAATGCTGCTATGGAGAAAGCGGACTGCGTGTTCCAGCAAGGGATGTTGAATCACATTAGAAAAGACAAGAGGTTTAAAGTGAGAAAAGGAGTATTGAATATCAACAAGCCGTACAATGAAGAGGATCATATTGTTGTATATGATATTGCTGAGGAAATGTCTAAAAGATTCATAATATGAGCGATATTGTTATTCCTAAAGGAGATTATGTGGAAATCGTAAAACCGATACATATCAATCCTTTTGGTTATTGTTTTATTAACATCAAAAGGGGTTCAAGATTAAGATTATCGGAAGATTTGAAAATAGGAGATAAGTATGCAATATACATACTCGTATCTTATGAGAAATATGGCAAGACCGTTAAAATGATAATGCCTATACTGGCCAGAAATACAAGAAGGGTATGAGAAGAAAGATTAGGAGAACAGGAGAGATAATAGACGTAATTACCTTTAGCGGTTCAACTATAAGGAGTGATTATGACAAAATACAGTTCTATGATAGTAATGGAAGTGTGATAAATGGGAGTTTAAATTATTATCTCGATACCCTTCCTGTGGATGATGAAAACAAAGACGTAGATTGGGAACAACGTAGATTCGATCTTGTTAAAGCCTATTCTATTGAGTTTATCAAAATGCAAGATAGAAAAGGAGAGATAGATTGCGGGGTATATATACCAGATGTGGTGTCATGGTCTATAACTATAGCAGATAGAATCATAGAAGCAATGAGAGGAGTTAAAAATGCTTGATTTCAGAAAATACGAAAACGTACCTCGGTTTCAACTTGACCGCAGGCCTGGCAGGAGCCGGCTGAAGCTAACCTGCCCAGCTTGTGGGAAAAGCCGGTGCCTCACCCCTTATATTGATGTGGCAACAGGCCAGGTTGTCGGCAACGAGTTCGGAAGATGCGATCATGAACGGGCTTGCGGTTACGATAAACGACCTACCGGTAAGGATGTAGGCGACAAAGATCTTTGGATTTCGGGAAACAAGTGTATAAGAGCTTATCGTCCTCCTGTAAATCCTGACGTTGTAAATTACATACCTTTTAGCGAGTTTGAGAGGACTGTAGTCCCAGACGATAGAAACACCGTATTTAGATTTTTATCGTCTCTATGGGGAAAAGAAAGGGTATCTGATGTATTCAGAAGGTATCATGTTGGAACAATGGATTTATGGGGATGGAAAGGATGTTGTATATTCTGGCAGATAGACAAAGATTTTGTATGTAGAACTGGCAAGATCATGGACTTTTATATAAAGACCGACAGCCAGGGGAATGAGATTGATGTAAAAAGAGTGAAGGAAAAAGACGGTGACAATGAGCGGCCTCATGTTATGTTTTATCACTCGTTGCATGCAAGAGACTTCTTGTTTAGACAATGCCTGTTCGGAGAGCATCTTCTAAGCCAGTATCCGGATAAGGTGGTTAATTTGGTGGAATCAGAAAAGACGGCTATTATATGCGCTGTGAATAAACCAGATGAGTTATTTGTAGCTACCGGTGGGTTGCAGAATCTAAGGCCGGAAGTGATAGATGTTTTAAAAGATAGAAAGACTGTAGCTTTTCCGGACAAAGGACAAGCATTTGAGACATGGAGTAAAAAGATAGATGGGATGATGATGAAGTCAAGGATAAAAGTATCGGACTATCTTCAAAATGTTGAAAATGTAGGAGACGGAGATGATGTGGCAGATTTGATAATTAGTAACAAGATAAAAGAAAAATATCATGAGCCTGGATGTTTATATTAAGAACAAGAAGAAAGAAGAGGATCGTGAATGGGTTGCAAACATCACCCACAACATGAACAAGATGGCACAAAGAATATTCGTATCGGAAAATAAAGAAACGCTGTACGATTATGTTTGGAGACCAGAAGAATTGTATAAAGAAATATATACCAATGAGATGAAGAATGTACTTACAAAAGGTATATGTATTATGATCTCTAAGAGAAAAAGTCTTTTGAGATACGAGCCGGAAAACGGATGGGGGTCTTATGATTCATTTCTTAAGTTTCTTATCAAATACAAAGAGGCGTGTGAAGATCATCCGGGTTATATAATTGAAGCAAGTAGATAACAACATGGAAAATTATAAAAATACTTTAAATGAGGTAGTGGTGATCGAATCGTCACCAGAAACGTATTTTGTTTACGCTATTCGTAATGCTATTCGTATCTCTAAATGTGCGTATCCGACAGCCAAGAAAGTAATTTTCAAAAGAGAGGACGTAGAGGTAGAGATCTCAGAAATGGAAACTGAAAGCAGTTTGTATGAAAAGTTTAAAGAAAAACAAAAGAATAGGGTATGGAACTTAATGAGCGCCAACAACGGGTTTTAAGAGGCGAAATTTGTCCTTATTGCGGAAAAGAGACTGAGCTGGTCAATGCCGATAAAATATATAGCAGAAAAGGCTTAGGGATGGTTATGATGTGTAAACCGTGCAATGCTTATGTCGGTGTTCATGAATCAGGGCCGAATAAGGGAAAAGCTAAAGGCCGGCTTGCGGGGCCATCACTGAGGTCTCTTAAGATAAGAGTCCATGCCGAACTTGACAGATTATGGTCTACGCCGGAGGAACGGGAAAGGATGTATAAAGATTTATCTGAATTTCTATCTATACCGGAAGAGTACACACATATAGGTATGTTTGGCGAGAAGACAATGGGAAAAATCTTTCAGTTCTGTCATGTAAACAAAGAGCGATCAGGTTCGAGAATAGAATGGCATAAGCCTGGAGATAAGTGCCCTAATAAAAACAATCAAATAGTGTCAGGAAGTAGCGCATGTAGAGGATGTCCTGAGTATCTTCATGATGAGAAAGATGGGTATGTCTGGTGTGATCCTGATATGAGCTACGGCAGGTTGAAATAGGGAGCGAATTGCCTATCTTTGTGCTATTATTAATCAAAAAAAATATAAGCACATGGGCAGATCAACAGAGTACTACAGGACTCATCCCGAAGCCAGGAAGAAAAAGGCTAAAAAGGACAAGGAGATAAATGCCAGACCGGAACAGAAAGCCAAACGCCGAGAGCTTGGTCGTAAAAACTACGAAACGGACAAGAAGAAGGGTAAGGGCTGGAGAAAAGGAAAGGATTGTTCTCATACCAAGAACGGTCTTAGGTATAAATCAGTAAAAGCTAATAGGGGATCCAAATCGGATACAAAAGGTGACAAAAATGCACGAGGAGATAGCAAATAGGATAGATATAAGAAGGATATTCAAGACCTCTAAACAGGTTATGGAAGAGGCGTATGAGAATATCTTGAAATACAGGCGGGGAGAGCTTATCCCCGCTAAAACCGGATACGATTATATTGATGAGGCTTTGCTTGGAGGTATTTTTCCTCAGCATGCTATTGCTATAGGGGCCCGGCCATCTGTAGGTAAATCGTATGTGGCCCAAAAGATATTGGAAAATGTGATGAATCCGATGATCAACCCGCAAGCAGAAGATTATTTTCTTGTCAATTGCGAGTTCGAAATGAATCCTCAGGATCTTCTTCTTCGCAGAATGAGCCAGGATATGAAAAAGCGAGCTCCTGAAATATTAAGAAGGCAAGATTCTAATACAGTAGAAGAGATGAGGATGTTTGAAATCCTTCAAGGTGAAATCAGAAATAATATAATATACATCGATGCTCCGTGTACGGTAAAAGAGTTTGAGGCGGCTGTGTATCATATAGCTACCAAACACAAAGACAAACGTCTTATAATATTTAAAGTCGATCATATTGCTTTGATAAAAAGAATGGGATTAGATCCTAAGTCGGCTATAGATGATTTGGTGGCGGTTATGAACGAAGCTAAATTAGTATATAAAAACATATTTTTCCTCATCATATCCCAATTCAACAGAGAAATAGAAGGAAGGATAAAAAGCCCACAAGAGCAGCCTCCGCGTCTTTCTGATTTTTACCAATCCGATACGCTGGGTCAGTTATGTACGTTAATGATAGGTTTGCACAATCCTCGTAGGTACGGGCTGGATAAGTATATGATATTTGGGAAAGACTGGTATCAGACCCTTGATAGGTTTAAAACTGAAAACAAAACATCATTCAGAACAGCCGGACTGGTGTTTCATCATATACTGAAGGTAAGGCAAGTTAGTATGGAAGAGCTTACTAATACAATCCACCCGGAGATACTGCCGGGACATGGATGGATGTACGGGGAGGGCGGGACGAAGTTCGTGAACCCCAACCAGCCGCCGACGCCGCCCAAGCTCTATACTGTGGAAGACGTTACGGACAATCAGGAACAAGAACAAGAGACAAAAGAAGAACAGTCATTGTATTAAAAAAAAATAAGAACCATGAGACTGACAGTAGAAGAAAACGAATACCTGATAAGTAAGTTCCTTTTGGTTCTTACTGAATTTGCAGGGGATGAAAGAGAGATGTTTTTAATCAACTCCATACATGATAAGGCGGTGGCGGATATGAATTATCGTCTTCCGTCTTTAATAAGCAGAGAACGTAAAAGACGAGTTATTGAGCTCCTTAAAGAAGGAACCAGAATAATCAAGGACTTTTCCGGCTATGCAGGTGATATGGGTATGATTAACGAATACGATCGCCTAAAGAAAGAAATAGGAACCGTCCAAGACCAGCTTGGTGACGTAGAAGGTCAACTTCGGGCAGCAGGAGAAGTTATTAAAAAAGAACTTGATATGATTGCTGACCGAATCAAAGAAGATCTTCTTGACCGAGAGCTGGCCAAAAGTAATGCCGAGGCCGAAAGAAAAGCCAAAGTAGATCCGAGATACGAAGTAGCTTTAGGTGATTACAAGGAGATGCTGGAAGTGATTTTTACAACCAGAAACAAGTATTCTACGGTAGATTCTGTACATGACGATCTTCGACAGTCGGTATCTACCGGTAGAAATTCGATTATTAAAGAAGGGTACAACAGTTAAAAACAAGGAGGAAATATGGAAAAGAAGGAATTTAAAGTAGGAGAAGTATTTACTGCCGGACTTGTAAGATTAAAATGTGTGGAAGGTGATACATGCGATAGGTGTATATTAGAAGATTACGATTCTTGTTCATGTACAGACATAATTATTGGTCCATGTGGACATGTTGATAGACAAGATAACAAGAATGTTATTTTTATTAAAGCTGATTAGGCATGTACATCAATTTCAGACAACTTGCAGCATCAGACATGACTCCTAATGATCTTGCTAATCTTCTTGCCATAAGACAGAAGGATTCGGTTATGATCGAAGCCATGCCGGAAGAAGATGCTGGTAGATATATAGAACTTGGCCTGGTTGAGAAATTAAAATCAGGCGTGATGAGATTAACCAACAAAGGAACGTCTTTTGTAAATTATATAGAGACACCGGAAATGACAGACGAGGTTCTGGAAACGTTGAAGATTATGATAGGAATGTACGAATCATATTCAAAAGACATAGGTGTCAGTAGAAAAGAAGCGGAATCCAGATTGTGTTGGTTTATGGGTAACACCTCATTTAAGAAAGAGGTCATACTTCAGGTAACGGAATCTTATATAGCAGAGTCAGGAGATTATACAATGAGCTTATGTAACTTTATATGGAAACCGCCTTCTCAGGCTTTTTCAGTCCATATGAACCTTAAAAACTCAAAGCTCTTCGACTTAATAGCTGAAAAATTCAAGATCGCTACCGAGCCTTATTTGGAGTCTAAGAAGAATAAGGAAATGGATTGGTTGTTTGCCGTATCTAAATTGCCTACGCCGCCGGCTAAAGGCAATCCGGATTATTTGTTTACCGGAAGTTCTGAAACAGACAAAGAGAGATTGAAAAACATAAAAACGTATTTATTTAACAAAATTAGAAAGCAATGGAAAAAGTAGAAATCAGAAAGATTATAGAGGATATAATTATTACTCAGTTTCTTAATTCAGAAATGGATATAGTTCATGAAGAAGATGTGACGTTTAAAGAACTTGGATTAGATTCTCTTGATCAAATTGAACTTGAAATGATGGTGGAACAAAAATTCAATATTGTTATTATTGATTATGATATGGAGACCATCAAAGATATGTATGACTGATCTTGTTTACAAAATAATAACAGAAGGATATGGGAAGTGATATAATTTTATGCATGGCTTTAATAGCGTCATTTGCTTTTGTTATACAGTTTTTGTTGTCGATATTAGGATCTGATCTGGATACGGATATTGACATTGACAGTGCTTCTGATTTAAGCATGTCTTTGTCGGACATCATATCATTCAAGGGCATAACACATTTCATTCTTGGATATAGCTGGACTACTTACTTTTCGGGTTCCCATTTAGTAGGGGTTGTGATAGGGTCGTTTTTCTTTATCGTTTTGTTTTACGTATATAAGTTACTTCTTAAGTTAAAACAAGAAATGGCGTACGAATGTCCGGAAGATTTGAATGGCAGAGAGGTGGAGATAGTATTTAGATCAGGGAAGAACCATTATATGGTAAATATTTCGAAAAATGGAAGACAGGAGCAAATGAGAGTAAGATGCTTGTCTGGAAAAACTTACAAAAACGGTGACAAGGTGAATATAAAATATGAAGAAGGAGAATTAAGTATCTAATTTTTTTTTATCAACAATTAAATTTTAAAAGTTATGACAACAATCATGTACGTGTCAGCTATCTTAGCTGTAGTGATTATTTTAACAATCATCGGAGTCTTATCAAGGTATCGTAGATGTAAGCCTAATCAGGTCTTGGTCGTTTATGGTAAGACAGGTGGGGAAAAGAAATCGGCGAAATTATATCATGGTGGAGCGGCATTTGTCTTGCCTATTATTCAAAGCTATGATGTTTTGTCAATGGAGCCTATGCAAATAGATTGCAAGCTTACCGGTGCTTTGTCATCTCAGAATATTAGAGTAGATGTTCCTACGACTATTACAGTAGCTATCAGTACAAATCCAGAGATCATGCAAAATGCGGCAGAAAGACTTTTGGGAATGGATACCGAATCTACTGAAAATCTTATTACGGACATCGTTTACGGTCAGATGCGTTTGATTATTGCTGAAATGACAATCGAAAAACTTAATTCTGACAGGGATGAGTTTTTGGATAAGGCAAGAAAGAACATTGATAACGAGCTTAACAAGTTAGGTCTTTACCTCCTGAACATCAACATCAGTGACATTAGAGACGAAGCCGGTTATATTATGAACCTTGGTAAGGAGGCTGAAAGTAGGGCTCTGAACGAAGCACAGGCTAATATCGAAGAACAGGAGAAGCTGGGGGCTATTAAGATTGCTGTACAGCAGAAGGAGAAAGAAACGGCTGTGGCTAATACCAAAAAAGAACAAGAGATTCAAATTGCTTGTACTGAAAAAGAAAAGGAAACGATAGTAGCTGAAACGAAGAAAGAAAAAGAAATAGCTTTAGCTTTAACCGATAAAGAGAAACAGATTGGTGTAGCTCAAGCAGATAGAGACAGGGCTGCGGTTATCGCAAAAACTTTAACCGACAAGGAATCGGCGATCGTAAGATCTAAGGCAGAACTTGAAGTAAATAAAGCCGAGGCTGAAAGGATGGAAGAAGTAGGAAAGAATAAGGCTGAAGCTGACAAGGAAGCAGCTATAGCAATACAAGACTCTGAAGCTCAGATTAAGAAGGCTGAGGCTGAGAAAAATGCGTCTATAGGATACAACAATGCCCAGAAGGAGGTTGCTGTGTCAGTATCAGAATTACAGGTTATCAAAGCTCAATCAGAAAAGAGGGCTGGAGAAGAGAGGGTTAAGTCGGAAGCGGCTGTAAAAACGGCAAAAGAGCTTGCTGATAAAGAAGTGGAAGAGGCTAAGGCTGAGAAAGTTCAAGCTGCGCTTCGAGCTGAAAAGATTGTGCCGGCTGAAACCCAGAAGCAAGAAGCTATTTTGCAAGCTGATGCTGAAGCAGAAAAGATTAAACGCCGGGCTGCCGCTGAAGCAGCAGCCAATTTGGCAAAAGCAGAAGCCGAAGCAAAGGCTATTAAGATGAAGTTGGAAGCAGAAGCCGAAGGTAAGAAAAAGTCGTTGATGGCAGAAGCAGAGGGATTTAAGGCTATGGTGGAAGCAGCAGAATCCAATCCTCAGATAGCCATCCAGTACAAGATGGTTAATCAGTGGAAAGAAATTGCTGGAGAACAGGTTAAGGCATTTGAGCACATTAACCTCGGAAATATCACGGTATTTGACGGCGGTCAGAACAGTACCGGTAATTTCCTTAACAATGTTGTTAAGACCGTCGCTCCGGCATTGGGAGTCATTGATCAGCTTCCGATTGCAGATACTTTAAAGAAGCTAAAAGGAGATGACAAAAAATAAATACAATGGCCCAGGGTTACACTTGGGCCTAATTGAAGAAATAAAAGCAGCATTCATAGATTTCCTGCCGGCAGGAACAGTGCTTTACTAATTACGATATTTTTAACATGGATTTTGGACAAGATTTAGAACCAGAAGAACTGACCAAGCATTATGATCAGTATTATGGAATTGATTTTGAAACAGAAGAAGAGGAGGATGAAGAGTATGACTGACGAGGAATTTGTATTGGATAATAAGAAAAGGGTTGTTGTAAGAAAAAGAATATCTTATTTAAGCAAAGGGGATAAAGTGTGGATTGTGTCTTCCGACGGGTATCTGCTACACACGGACGTGGTTAGAGCCGACCGCGGCCGATCTTATGTGGATATAGACGGTATCCTGTATTGGAAACGAGGATTGGATGGCAAGCATCGTAATCGTAATAACTACATGCAGTTTGCCATGACACCAGAAGACGGTAAGAAGTATGTCGTATATTACCCGGAAGGATTTAAAGACAATGACTTATGATGGTCCCGGAAACGCATTTGCTATATAAGGAGTTTAATGGTGTGAAACGTCTTGCCATATCTTATTCCCAGATAGATACGTTTCTTACTTGTCCAATGAAATGGTATAAAACTTACGTGGAGGGCAAAAGGTCTACGGAAAAACAAGAAGCTACGTCTTATGGTACGGTTATTCATAAGACACTGGAATACTTCTTCAAGAACGGAAGACAGCCTTCTGGCAAAGACCTGGGGGAAGCTATAAGTTACTATGCTTACCAAGAAGACATACCTTGGCAATCACCGGAAAATATGATGATAGCCATGAAGCAATCTGGAGAGCTTCTTGCTTGGATTGTGGATCTGTTCAAAAAAGACGGCAATAGGTTTATGATAGCTGATAGTGATCTTAATCCCTGCGAGAAACTTATCAGACACGGCGCTATAGTTGGAGTCGAAGAAGATTTTGTGCTGCCGTACCGTCTTCCTAAGCCTGTTAACATAAATGGAGTAATTCATACTCATGTGTACATAGTAGGATCGGTAGACCTTCATCTGGCTATAAAAAGCAAGAACGTAGTTCACCATTATGTCATAGATTGGAAATCAGGTAATAAGGTTTTTGATTCTAAGAAGTTGGAAACGAATTTACAGCATCCTATATATTCGTTTTACATCTATAGAAAATATGGTGGAGTTCTGCCAGATATGAACATCTATTTCTTTACCAGGACCAGACAATACCAAAAGGTTAAGGTGGATGAGGAACGTAAAACAAAATCTATAGAGATGCTAAATGACACTTTGTCTAAAATGTATGATTTTGAAGATAATAGTGTAAAAACATTTCAGGCATACATCCAGGGAGCAGAAGGAGCCAGGTATAGCAAGCGGCGTGCCACCCTAAGCCAGCCTGTTCCGCAAAACAAGCTACCCTGCCCGTCAGCACTGTGTTACTATTGTGACTTTGGATTACATAACAAAAACGAATGCCCTTTCTCTTCGGATTGGGATCCGTCTAAAAAGATAAAACGATGAAATACGAGGACGTTCAAAAGTTAAGAACAAAATACCGGCAAGATCCGGAAGTTATAAACGTAGAATACATGAGAGACGTTGCTGTAAGATGTGGGAATTTCAAGAAAGCATTTGAACTTCAGGAGAAGCTGGAGGATATATGGTTTAACTACTTAAAGGGAGTCCAATGAAAGAAGATCTAATATGTGGAGTAGCGATCCTTTTGTATTTAGTTTTATTATACTTGCTCACGACAGCTTTCATAAAAACAGGTAGAGCAGTAGATCGTTATAAGATGAAGAAGAAAACTGACAAAATCAAAGTAGGTCAAAGATACGAACATAAGAACTACTTTGAGGATCCATTTGAAAGAGGCAAGCATGTGATTAAGATATTAGACATAAAAGAAGGGTACGTTCTATATGAGTACGAAGAAAAACCATATATACGTTCTTCTGTGAGTCTTGAAGATATTGTTAAAAAATACATTTTAATTACTGATGTTAAACACAAGTAAGTCATGAAAAAAGAAGTCACAATCAAGGAAGATATGGCTGTGTTTTATAAAAATACAGGAAAAGAACTATGGATTTATAACGGACTTTTCAGAAACAAGGTGTTGTCTATAAAAAAAGATAAAGCCATTATCATGTGTGAAACTGATGCTGAATATGCTGTACTGATAGAAGATAATCAGTTTATTGCCGTAGCAAAAAACATGGATTATGATTACTGCTGCGCATTCACATTAGGTAATGCCGAGGCTTATGGGGATCGTATGGGCATATCGTGCAGTGTATGCTTGCTTGAAGATAACGAAGATAAAGCAAGGGAGATGTTGAAAGAGGCGATAATAGAACTTTCAAAAAACAGTAAAATAGATTGCGATGGGCTTTGAACTTAGACCTTACCAAAAAGAGGCAGTAGATGCCGGGCTTAAGTTCCTTACAGGAAGATCTAAGAAGCCTGGCATAGAAGTCTTGCCGTGTGCAGCGGGGAAGTCTTTGATAATTAGCAAGATAGCTCATGAATTAAAAAGACCTATCCTTGTATTACAGCCATCTAAAGAGATTCTGGAGCAGAATTATGCGAAGGCTGTATCATTCGGTTCTAAACCTACCATATATTCTGCTTCATGTAAAAAAAAAGAGTTATCGGCTATGACTTATGCTACACTTAAAAGCATAAAGAAAGACGTAGCAAGGTTGAAAGATATAGGGATAGACACATTATTGATAGATGAGGTGCATAGCGGGTATTCTCCTGAAGAAGGTTCTGAATTTATGGAGTTTATGAACAGGTTCCCAGAGGCGAAGGTGCTGGGCTTCACCGCCACTCCCTGCCGCCTCCGAACCTACAGTTCCATGCTGGAAGGAAACTACAGCAAGCTCAATATGCTGACGAAAGACGAGCATAATTTCTTCAAGAAAATAGTTCATGTGACTCAAATACAAGAATTAACTTCTCAAGGGTTTTGGTGTCCACTTAAGTACGAACGATGGTCTTTTGATGAATCGGCTCTGATGTTGAACAGCACCGGAGCTGAATACACCAACGAATCTATTAAAGAAAGTATTGTACGAAATGGCTTAAACAACTCTATCTACAAGCGCCTTCTTCAACTTATGAACGAACGTAAAGCCATTTTGGTTTGCATGGATTCTATTGAATCATGTAATAGAATATCAGAGTTCATGAATGCCAAGATGGGAGCCATAACCGGTGTCGTAACATCGCTAACAACCAAAAAGAAAAGAGAGCAAATTATATCCGATTTCAAAGAAGGAAAGTTGAAGGTGGTTTTTAATTATTCAACGCTTGCTACCGGATTTGATTTTCCTGAACTTGATTGTGTGATGTTTGGTCGCCCAACATTCTCATATTCAACATATTACCAAATATTAGGCCGCGCCGTCCGCATCCATCCTGACAAGAAAGAGGCGCTGATAGTTGATTGCTGCGACAACATGAGGCGTTTCGGTCGGATAGAAGACTTGACAATCGAACAATTCCCTTCTAAGGGCTGGTGTATGTTTGCCGGAGATCAACTTCTGTCCAATATAAGGATGGGTGATATTATTACCAAAGACGAGATCCTTCGCCGGGCAGCCTCGCTTAAATCTGTGAATGGAGATGGTAGGAGAGAAGACGATCTTGACAGTATAATAATGTGGTTTGGTAAATATGAAGGGATTAGATTCAAGGACATACCGGTGTCGTATTTTAGGTTCTTGGCTGAGAATATGGCAGTAAAACCAGGAGATAGAAAAGAAAAGATTATCGAATATTATAATAGAATAAAGGCATGAACGACAAGAGAAGAAAAAAAATATTGGGTGTTATTAAAAACGTAGATAAGTATAAAACGGATTTTGAATACATCAAATCAAAGTTGTCAGAGTTGAAGCACAACATAAATTCAGCCAAAGATGATGTTGATATAATTTTAGACGAAGAGACTGAGGCGAGAGATAATATACCTGAATCGTTACAAGACTCAGAAAGATATTGGGAATCAGATCAGGCTGTAACTTATATGGAGGAGGTGGTTGATGACATGGAAGGTATTATAAATGATTTAGATGATGTGATTTCAACCATAGATGGGAGCATTAAAACTATAAATGGTTCTATTAAAGTAAATTTGGAAGGAATAATATAAATGGAAACAAATGAATTAAGGGAAATACTTAAATTGTATGGTCTTCAACATGATGTTGTTATCAACAAGAGTTCAAGAAGGTATTCTATTATCTTAGATAATAACATAATAGGAACCAATCACGACAAAGAGAGGGTGGTTGTATTCCGTCCTATACCAGAAGGGAAGAACACGTTCTGCATGGAACGAGATAGGTTCTATACGGAGTTTGAAGAGGCTTTTGATGATGATAAGGCTATAGAAGTCGTAAGACAATATTTTGAAAACAACAAAAACAGAAAGTCATGAAAGAAAACGAAATATTTAGGTTGAAAGGCAGAATCGCTATATCCAACCTATCACGTGAAGACAAGGATATGATAAATAGCATCCTTGATGGTGTCAATAAAAAGGATGAAGAGGAAAAAGGATATGTCTATACCGTGAGAGTAAAACTAAACAACGGAAAGGTTGCACATGCTACTTTATTTTTTAAAGACAAGAAAGGTCCCACATTTGAAGACTTAGAGAAGGAGCTTGATGATATGGGAGTTAAAAGTGATGATTATAGCAATAACGGCATAATTATCATTAACCGCATTGTTATGAGCGGAGAAGAATTTGATCGCTTTGCAAAAGAAAAATGATGGACTATATTATTATATCAAACAATTAAAACGACGATAAAACAATGGAAAAGATGGATGATATTATTATCCCAAAGGGGGAAAGAGTGGTTATTAACAAAGATGTTCATGCTTATAAAACATTAGTAGCCCAAAAAGGACTTAAGGTTGTGTGTGAAAAAGATATCAAAAAGGGAGATAAGGAGGCTACGCTGTCGTATGAAGGTCGTATGGAAATCGATATACCAATTGAATATATACTGAAGAGTAATAATATCCTTTTCAAAGAGGGAGAATTACTTTTTGTTAAAAAGGATTATTCTTTTAAAGATAACATTGTTCCTGGAGGAGCTATAGTTGAGTTGGCGGAAGATGTCTATAATGTAGATGTTATGGCTGTCATATATTATGAAGGGGGAAAGACTTGTATGCCATTAGAATTATTAGAACCTGTTAGTTCAGAAAAAGGCAATAGTGAAAAAGAAGGGAAATCAGTGAAAAATGACATCATTGATGATAAACTACGATGGGATTTGCTTCCGATGGAAGAAATTGAGGATATTGTAAGAGTCTATCATGCCGGAGCCAAGAAATATGGTCCTAATACTTGGCAGGATCTTGACAATGGCTTTGAACGGTACCGTGCTGCGGCTGCCAGACATATAATGGCATACCTGAAAGGAGAGAGAATGGATAAAGAGACGAACGTGCACCATTTAGCTGCGGCTGCATGGAATGTTATAACTATGCTGTGGTATGACAAACACGGAAAAGGGTTAATGCCTTTAAACAAGGAGGAAAAGAAATGACAAAAGAACAAATGATTCAACTGTTAGACGACGAGTTTGATGCAATGAACAAACATAGAAGTAATATTGAAAGAATTAAAAAGGAATATTTCGATTCTGTTTATGGGTTAAAGAAGGGAGATAAAGTGAGTGTTCTTTACAAACGTTCGAAAGAGCCTATTGTTGGTTTCTTTAAGAACGTGCAAATCACGAATACTGGAACAGTTATATTTACAATCCAGAAAGCTAATAAAGAAGGAAGACCTGGAAGAGGATCTTATTTGGTGTATGAAGACGATTTGAGCGAAATCAAAAAAGTAGAATAACATGATTAGAGCAAGATTTTACATTAGAAAGGATGACTGTGACAATGATTACCGTCCAGTCAAATGGCCTATAAAATATCCATATTGGTGTAGCGCAGAATCCAGTAATTCATTTGTATTGGTAGCGTATGCTGAAGATGAAGACAGCATAAAAGAACTGTGGCCGGAGGCGTATGATATTAATGTCTTAGAAAAAGATACCGAAATTAGATTCACATTAAGATTTCCTAAGCCGGAATGGTATGAATTATATGAAGAAATGTATGATACATTTGTGTGGATTACAGATACATGTCTGCAAGATGGTAAGATAAGAAAAGTAAAAGCTAAAATAGAAGATTATGATGGTACTTTATTAGCCGACACCCCTAATCGGTTCGCTCCTTATACGATAGGGTATCAAGCTTTTAAAAATAAAGAAGAAGCTTTGAAATATGCAGAGGAACAGAGAACGGATTTAATTAAGTCTCTTAAGTTACAAATACACGAACTTGAAAATCTAAAATTTGAATACGATGATTAACTATGCAGCAAAAGCCAGAAAAGCTTATTTGATAAACAATTTCGATAAGATTCTTAACAGCCTCAACACGCTTCATTCAACGGTTGAGACCATGACGTTGTTCGTAAATGACCAGGCTTATAATTACATTCTTAAGCTAAAGGAAGTAATTAAAACCAGTCCTATGTATAAGCACAATATCAAGCGTCTTTTAAATGATATGGACAAAGAGATAAAGAGGTACAATGCTTCTATCTACTACATAAATAAAGAGCGTAGTGAGGTTATAGCTGATATAACACAAGCGATGGAAGATTGCCTCATGCCATACATAGACGATCTGGCCGGCGCTATAAGGGCAGCCGTGTGGTCGAGGGGTGTGTCCGAGGAGCGGACGGAAGCGGCGGTCCTGGCCCTTATCGTGTCTTCCTTGGCTCTGACATCCGGAAGACTTATTTCAGGTGGATATCAGATTATGAAAGAAATGGGTGGAGGTCAAGGAGGTAACCCGTTTACGTTTATGAGCATTGATAAGATAAGATACTTATCTACATTATTATCTGATGCTATTACCAGTGGAGAGATTACTCTTGAAGAAAAAGAAGCCGATGAAATAACTAAGGCGATGGATGTTTTTATTGAGAAGATGTCCGATTCAGATATTGTTGACAAAGTAATTAGCATACTCGAAGAAGCAGAATCTAAAAATAAGGAGGAACGATCATGAATTACTTAGATGGGTACGTAGAAGAGGTTCTTTCCGAGCCGTATTATGATGATTACGGATCGGGAATTTTCAGGTGGTGGGTGAAAGTGTCTTACGATTGTTATGGCATGGGAGCCGTTACTACCTTAATGTTTGATACAAAAGAAGAAGCGGAAGCGGTAAAACCAGGTTATAAATTTTTGTGTTAATGATATTGGGATGTGATTATGAAGTACTTTATTTTATTGATAATGTTGTTATTGTCATCATGTGATATTGACAATGTTAATACTGGATGGGTTATATGTGATTTAGAACCTTTGAATGATGGGCGTGTGTTATACAAAGGAGAAGATAATGGCATTACATGTGTTAGTAGTACCAAATACATCAAATTCATTGGACGCCAAGGGGAATACAATATTGGAGATTCTGTTAAAATCGTAAAAATAGAATAAGATGGAAAAGAATTTAAAACTCGTATGTCCTAAATGTGGCGAATATCACAATCCCAACTCTATACATTCGATGGATGTATCGGATTTTGTAGAAGGGGATATTAGGACCATTATGGAAGAACGTGGGTGGTGCTTTCAGTGTGCATGCTGGCAGAATATATACAACGTACACAAAGACGATCCAGGGTGGATTAGAATAGACGGCGTAAGCTGGATTCTTAAACCTATGGTGGAAAACGTGCCAAGAGGATGGAATGGTCTTGGATGTGGCGGAAAAAAGATGTATATCAATATCGAAGGGAAAGGCATTGTTGCATCAAATAACTGCTGGTGTCAAGGTAATGTTCCGGATGTGTTTAAGGATCTTATACCGGATAATGCTACGTTGGCTACCAAAGAAGAGTTTGACAAAGCTTCTATGGTAGGATATATTATGAATGGCGTTGGTTTAGTTTTTACGGATAGGGTACATTTTTTATAAATCAATTAAGGTAATTATATACCTTAATCAATTACTTAAAAAAAACAGTTATGAAAACATTAGAAGAATATAAAGAAATGTTTAATCTAAGAGATGAAGAGATAAAGGAATTTGAATCTTTTTTGCAAGACAAAAACCAAAGTATATACTACTCCAAATTTACCAAAATAGTAAAATATAAAAATGGAGATATTGCTGGATATGGTTTGGTTCCGCCTGAAAAAAAATGATTTTATGAAAAATTTTGAGAATAATTTTTGATTTGGATATATATATCACACTCTGTGACCTTATCGAAAAATTCAACTCCTCTTTTGATTTCAATATTTTTAGTTTCTTTTATGAGTAAAAAATAAATTATGGCAGTTATATACAATTCTACATATAGACGACAGTATAGGGTCTATATGTAGAATTGTTTTAATTGTCGAACGTAACTGTCTCCGATGTTACCACATATTCACCTATACTTCCATGTGTTTTAGAATATAATTCAAGTTTTATATAAGCGGAATAGGTGGCATAGAAAGTGCCCTGACCCAACCTGGTTATAATAGGTCTGACTATTGATGTTAGGGTCAAATTTTGAAAGGATGCAGGAGAAGGCTCTGGTTCGATATTAGTTTTAACAAGTCCACAACCCCATGATGTATCTGAGCCGGTTTCGTAGATCTTATCTACAGGATCTCCTATTATCGTATCTGGGTACTCATGTTGCTCACTGGTGTAATTCATTACAATAGGATTATCATTGTTTACATTGTATTTTTTACCAGGAGCAGTATATGATATTTCACGATATGTTACATATTTCTTTTCTTGTTCTCTCACTGTAAACTGGTCCGGCAAATAAAGACGTATCAAAAAACCTAAAGAAGGAGATTCTACTCTACCTATAATAAGTTTAATGTCATCCTTCTCTACAAGCTCTTTCGTAGATTCTGTTTGTTCGCTGATAGTCTCTTTTGTATTAGATGGGACTCCTCCTTGGATACTTATAGAACTCAGACGTTGTTTTATAGAAAGAAAGGTAAATACACCACTTTGTGGAACGGTCCCAACTATTTCATCATCTATGATTACCCCCCCCCTATACAGTTGCTAACTATTTGATATTCATATATTTTTAATGATGTTTCAAATCTTCTTCTCATATTCCTTTTAAGTAAGTATCAGGTGCAACAAAATTACTTATTGTCTTTATTATATGTATAGTATCTATAAAATATTTATCAATATCCATAGAAAGCTGAGGACGAAGATCTGAATCGTTTGTCTTATCTGTTATATAGAAATAGTACAGAACATCCTCCAGATAAAATGTAAGATAAATATCCCCTGTGACATTTCCATTATTGAAATAGCAATTGATGCCGGAACCAGATGGAGTCATATGGCAATCTATACTCTGGGTATCTCCCATAGTACACACGTAATTGGAACTGGCAATATCAACCGCATATTTTCCAACATTTATACCACCACTTTCCCTCGATCTCGTGGTAAGTATATGAACGGCATTTTTCCAAGTGGAAAGAGGTGCAGATATACTAACAGCGAAAACGGGAATTATCGTCTGAAATAAATCATATGACAAAAACCTTCTTCTCATTATTTTATTTTTTTTGCAAGATAGCATTTTTTTTTCATAACAAAAGAAACCAGTTCTCTATCATCGCTGACTGAGAACTGGTAAGAAAACAATTTCAGAAAAAATTAAACCTACATAACCTTTAAAGTAAGAACAAACTTCGTCTACTTGTAGCTCACATCATCGTCTCCTTCCGAATCAGGAGTGGCACCGATGAAAAACATCATTGACTTGTTGTTCGTCTGCTGCCACCAGTTATAGGCGCGTGCTACGTCTTCCGGCGTCTTAATGTTATACCATTGTTTGATAAACGTCTGTTTAGCGAGTTGTCTAAATAACTTAGACTCACCTTTGTATGTACCAGATGTTACTTTATCAAGTGAGTAGTTCCTGAGATCTGTGAGATCCTTCAGTTTCCGTCCCATAACAAACGGGTCATTAATGATATCCACCACATTAAGCTCCATAATAAACGGCATCTGAGAAGCTATTTCATTTATGGTTCTAAATCCTACATAAGATCCGAATTGAGTAAGCCAGCTTTCCTCGTTTTCATCATCATCACGCCATCCGGCAAGAAGCATAGACACGACCTGCATGATGAGGAACGTGCCGGCATAAACACTGAGGCGTTTAAGATTAGTCTTTTCCACCTCACCCATCTTATCTTTATTTTCGTTCCAGGCATCTATGATATTTTTCATACCAGGCTCGGAAGCTAAGCTAAATGTTTTAGCTATCATATTCTTTAACGTAATTGACAGCCCTTCCTCTTCTTGCATTGTCTGGAAATTGAATCCCCTTCTTTTCCACAGACGTTGAGCCGCCAGCACCAGCCATCCTCGGTGGGCAGTCATGAACCTGGCTATCCAGTTGCGGGATGCGGCGGTCCGGTTTTCTTCATTCAAAGATCCGTTACATATCTGAGACAGGCTACGAACCTGATTTCGGGTTATAGCCATCTGAGTTTCAACCTCCTCAACAGTAACACCCGATCCTGGTTTCACAACCACCTTGCCGTCTACGACATCTACCATACTCCATAAAGTACGATCTTTTAATGCATCCCATTCTCTTTTTATGGTGCTCTGTTCTTTATTGCGTTCTTTTTCCATCTTGAAATCCTGGAACGTGTAGAACCGACCTTTGTAATAACGAACGTTATCCATAGTAGCGATCATAACCTGCGGATCAAGAGGGTAGTTCATGATTTTCATAAAAGCATACATCGGTGAACGCATTAAGGTCCGGGCCACCCTATTATATCCGGCACCATACATACGATTTCGGATATTGAATATCCCCATTCTCTCACCTATGACATATAATTTGCTTTTTCTATCTATGTCTCCGGTTTCTGCTATACAAGATGGCGCAAGACGTGAAAACTCAGCCGATGCATATTTAAGGGAATCTTTGCTTATATATTGTCCTACGGCAGATTCCATGATGAGGTTAATATGACCTGTCAGAGTGCCGGTAGCTGCCACAAACGGGGACAGCGCTAAGTTCATGACCGACATAAACCTTTCAACGGCCATCATAATTCTTGTAAGATCTATCGTGTATCCACCGATGTTAACCGTAAGTTTCTTGGTGTTCATCCTAATGCCATAATAATGGTCATTAAAGAAGTCTCTAAACATCTGGTATGCTTGAGTTGCCTCAGCTTTCTTACCGCCTTCAAATTGCTTATTCAGTAACATCTGCTCCAGTCCTTGGGCAAGCTCTATAGACTTCTGCTTTTCGTTGTATAACGATGATTGCATCATAAGCATCGAATAAGAATAACCAAAATCATGAGATACGTCATCTTGGTTCTCTAATTCATATATGTAGTATTTAGGTATAGACCTAATCCTATCTTCTGGATCATATACTTCCCCTTGTCTGGTTTTACCGTATAGAGAATCGTCTACTCTGTCCAGACAGAGATCTGATACAAAATTACGAACCGTATTTTTGAAGTTGATACCCAATCCCTCCATACGTTCTATATCTTGTTTGGATATCTGTGGAATAGCATACAAATTGGGGCTCTGCTCTTTGTATAAGGAAAGGGATTGTCTTTTTATTTCCTTAAGTTTTTGAATCATATTCCATTGCTCTACGTTTTTAGTAGCAATCTCATTACCATCAGCATCATATCTAATGCCGAAGTCATTGAAATACGATTCATCACGATACAGGCTCTTCTTGGGCATACGATAACCATACCCATGATCTTTTACATAATCTGGGTTACGACCGCTATTTTCAGCTTCAGATTCAGCCACCCACGCTCTTGCAGGGTCGAAAGACAGGTACGATATATTCATACCATAATCTTGTGTGGATGTCCCGTTCTGTACGTCTTTAACCATCTGTGCCACGTCTATCTCACCTCGACCTATTTTACCAAGCATAGCCGCATATCCGGTAGGAGCCATGCGTTTGTAATATGAAAAGACTTGACTTCTGGCAAATTCATTAACAATAGCATTAGCCTCTTCTATACCTGATTCTCTTGTGTTATTTAAAAACAAGCTGGCCATCTTAGTATTGACAGCATTCCTAAAATCTCTACCGTCTAATTCTTTGCTTATTCCAAGCTTTTCTGACAAGTAGTTGGTTTCAGATACAGTAAACAAATATCGGTTATCAGCAGCCTTAAATAGTTTATCCCTTAAGGCTTGAATCCTTTTTGCTTTCTTTGCCGTAGTATGACGTTGCACAAACTTCCATTCCACTTCCTTGGAGTCAGCAAGAGCATTTAAATAAGATTGATTGACTTCGTTTTCAGCCTTACTGCTTTTAGTAAGGTATTTATCAATATCTTCAAGACCCACCATCTTAGCATAATCTATTAAAATAGCGTAGTCGGTTTCAATAGCTTCAGATGCAGCCCTAAAAGCATCTCTTTCAGATGAGGTAAATGTCGCTTCATTGATTTCTCCGATGTCAGCCACATCGCGGTTATTCCCAATTATTTCCTTGATGATAGCCCTGTTTTTTTCTATATCTTTCACAATAGCTTCTACGTCTGTCGCATCTCTATCACTTGTCGTAGAATTAATGATATCATGCGCCATTTTAAGATACGAAGCCTTGTTGTTTGATTCGGTGCGTGCCGACTGATCTGACTCTATATCATTCCAAAACTGATCATTAAAAGCCAGGTGTCCTCCTAACATAAGCGTTCTCAGTGCAGCCTCCCCTCCAGACTCACGCTGAATCGTTCTCAATCTTTCCAAAAATGATTCTGATACGGCATTAGTAACATTATTTGATTCTTTTCTCCATACTTCATTTATAGCTTGTATTTCTTTAGCCATCTTGAGTTGATCACCGGTTTTATCGACTCTTCTGGTTCCTACATATATGTATTCTGAAGCTGCTTCCTTACGTTGTTTACGAAGCAGTCCTTCTTCTTCATAATTACTGCTCTTGAAGTAAGCAACTTCATCAAAATTACCATTGCTATCAATAAAAGGTTGCCTCAATATCCGTTTTTGCCGGGAAAGAGCATTAAGATATTCTTTAGTTGTTTGAGAAACCGGATACCCCAATTCTTCTTCAGCCTTTTTGTATATGGATTCCATTCTTGTGGCATAACTTTCACTAAATTCCAGTTCTGAATTTTCAGCATCCCACTTCTCCATCTGTTCTGTATAAATCCTTTCCTGCTCGATGGTAAAGATGTCGGTATTAACCCTATCAGAAGAAGGTTTGAATTTAGCGTTCTCAGTAACCGTATTTCCGTCCTTGTCAACTACTTCTCTTTTAAACACATAATTACGGTTATTGTCAACCACATCATTGATTTCTTCTTCTGATATCTCTATGTTCATGGCAGTTGCAAACGCTCGCATCTGCGCCAGCTTCTTATTACGATCGTATTTAGCCATATCAAGAGCACTACGAAGATAATTAGAAGTCTTGCCGTCTACTTTCTGAAGCAGTTTTTCAAATTCAGATTTATTGAAACCATGTTTTTTCGCATATGCCAGGAAGTCGGATATGGCTGGCTGGGCATTCACCATCGCATTATAATTGTCTTTGGCAATCATAGCTCCAAGAGCGTTATTAAACGGGCTGGAAGAATGTTCTAATATACCAAACCACCTACTTATCCAGGACACATCGTGTTGGACTTTATCAAAGAACTCTTTTACTTTCTTTACCTTATCTGCCGGCACATGAAGTTCGTTCATTAACTTGTCAAGCAACGTACTTTCATCAAGATCTTGTACTGATTTAATATCAGACTGAATACCATTGATGTCGGCAATGACGGTATTGATCCTATTTGTATAATCTTGCTTTTCACGTTCGTCAAATTCGGTACTTCTGTTACGGATATATCCTCGAAGATCGTTCATGATCGGAAGAACCTGATTGTTGATAATATCTACGTTCTTTCGATCATTGGTATTGAAATGAAGTTTACCGTCTTTGGTATCACCATGAAGGATAGTATTTACTACATTGCTTAAGTATCTGACCTGAGCTTCGGCTGTGGAGATCATGCTATTCATGGCAGCCGCCATCTCATTTTTGTCTATTTCGGTCTCTACCTTATTTATCTTATCTTCTATGGTCTTAAGTTGAGCAAGGGTCATAGATGTAGTTACAGCCCTATCAGAGCTTATCTGACGTAAGTCTCTCAATGTTTTTCTCAATGCCCGGATCTTAGACTCAAGAAACTTGTTCTTGTTCATAGAGGAAAGAGAGTATAATGTAAAATCATTATCCTTTAAAAGAGAAGTATCAAATCCTTTATCTATGTCGGTAATAGCAAGATCACGAATGTTTTTAATAACGTTATTCAAATCTTGTCTTTGGGTAGATAAAGCTGATTTAAGCCAGTTTACGATTCCAGAGAGAAGCTGCCGGACGCGTCCCAGGAAGGAGGTGGGCTCTATGGGCGCCGTTCTGTCCTGCATCTCCCTGGCAAGGATCTTTCCAAGAATTTCTTTCCTAACTACATTGTCAAGTTCAGTTCCTTCATATACCTTACCGTATGTATTATAATACTGATTTGCATACTGATTCCATTCTTCAGTGCCTTCTACGTCTTGCAAAACAGATTCAACAGCATTCTGATCTCTGTACGCCTCTACAAGGAAGTGGGCTGTTTCTTCTACTAAGTCAGACAAAGTAGCATCTTCACCGACTGCTATTACGTTATTGGCAATATCCGCCAATGCTTTAGCAGAAGGTTCGTGTCCGTATTTAGTTTGGTACTTCTCTATATAATCGGTCATGCCAACGACACTAACGCCCAGCGTTTTCAGTATCTCAACAATAGAATTTCGTTGATTACGTTCCTCTTGGCTATAATCCGATACTATCTTAGCTTTAGTATCAGCATAAAGATCATTGTCTTCTAATATAAATGAAACTACAAGCGCATCAAAGTGATCGTATTTAGCATCCAATTCATTGTATCTTCCAGACTTAAGATCGCTCTTTATCTGCTCCTTGCTAACTCTTTCTGTTCCTCCGGTGGCGAGTCTCATAGTCACCTTACTATTATCCAATGAATTTATGGTTATCATGCCTTGATCATTCATGGAAACATCAGAACTGAAATGATTACGAAGTTCGGTATAAGCTAAGGCTGAATTGAAAAGTCTAATTTGTCCTGCATGTCCTTCTCCTGTAAGATAATAGCTTCTTGTTTCCGGATCGAATATCTTGGATCCTGACAAAAGACCTTTCTTTATAAGGTAGTTTATTATCCCACCTTTTGTTGATAAAGAAGTGGAAGCAGAGGCGGTCATAACAGGTATAAAAGATTTGGGGTTGTTAAGGACATACTTTCCAGCCTTGTAAGTAATGTCTGCCACGCCATCCCAGGCAGATTCTTGAACGGTGCCAGATAAGAATCCTATTCTGATATCATTCCCGCCAGAGCGAAGAGCTTCTCCGTAATCTTCAAATAATTGATTACGATCATTCATAAAAAACAAACGAGGTTCTCCAGTCTGATACGTTACACCCACAGGATTAGAATCTGTTTCTGGTAGCTCTTCTGGACTAAATATCTTAAGACCGTCTTTTATAACCATATAATTAACATCATTATCCTGTACCATAGATACGGGAGTGAAGTCCGAAGATATAGCATCTTGTAGATACTGCCCTGAGTCTATTCCTGGTTCTTCCGGCACGGAGATACTTGACGGAACCATAGCATCCACCAACATAATATTATCACCCAGATCTTGGCTATAGAATCCAAAGCCTGATTCTTGAATCCCATAAGGTGCATCTGATTTCGACACAAGAATAGGGTTGCTCATCTTAGAAGCCTTATCCAGCACCCTTTCTCTATAGGTCTCTGGAATAAGGCCGATGTTAGATTTTACCTTATTGTAAGCCTGTTTGTTGATAGGCACATTCCTTCTCCAGTCACCAAAAGCCTTTAAGAACTTATTAGAAAATACGGTTTTAAAAACAGTAGTAGCCCGTTCCCTATTTTCCATAAGAGGAATAGATGCTATCTTATCGAATAACATAGACCTGTCCCCTGATCTGGTAGAGACAGAAACAACTTTCTTTTTATTATCTCTTTTAATAATACACGTTGATACCATGATAAAACATTTTTGTTATGAGACAAAGGTAGCCAAAAATCAAGCATATCATAAAAAATTAAGCCATCTAACTTCTCAGTCTGATGGCTTAAAAATAATATGAAAAAAAATTATAATCTGACGCAAATCGTCAAGTTACGCTTATGCATTGTATTTGTACCCATTTCTATGAATAAACCTTCCCGATTCAAAACGTTCAATATCTTCAGGGCAAATAGGGCCCGAATCTTCTCTCCTGGCTTCAAACCAAAGCCCTGGCTTGCGAAGTCGGCAAGTTATGATATAATTGAAGCAATTGTGTGTAAAATGGAAAACAGATCCTACAGGGAAATATCTATCAGCTTGAAATACGATTCTTTTTCGTTTGGTATCAAATGTGATATCTCCTACTACCTTAGCCACGTAATAGCTTATGCCATTTAACGTTTCATCTGTTTGTGGTATCCAATAATAACCTCTTGCCATAGCGCAAATATATAAAAAAAGTCGGACAAAACACATGTCCGACCTTTTTTTTACTTTGATTCGTTTTCAAACCGCTTTATAAGAGAAGCAATATCATCACCACAAATAAACATCATTCTACGTTCTTCTTTTGGTTTATGAGACGTTGGGATGGTTTTGTTTATTTTAATCTGATTCGCCAGACCTCTGCCTAAACGAATATCAGCTTTTTTACCTTTAATGTTGAACTTCATAGATTATTTGTTTAAACAGACCAATTCCGTCTATTATAATATGACCGCTTCGCATACGACCATTATTAAGATTGTAAAGGAAATTAAAACCACTTTCTTTTTCTTGTCTTTCAAAAGAACTGATATCCTTTCCTCTACGAGCTCTTCCAAAAGCCTTCTTGAACAACTTTCCTCTGAAGGTCTTGACAAGGTTCTTGGTAGCTTTATTACCGGCTATTATCGTTACTTTCCTTGCCTGGTTTTCTGAGACAAAACTGCTTCGGAAAATATACGATGCTGCTGCTTGTATATCTTGTTTAGTAATCATATGCATATGCCAAACATTTCTTTCAGAATACTGATCTTTATTCCGTATATCAATTTCATCTCATCTCTATCATATACGTCAAAAAAGGATTTACTGGGGTCCTTTGGATTTGCGTTCAATTGAATTATGCAATTACCAGTATAAACCTTAAGCCTATAATTATCGGAGTATATATCCTGCATGGTCTCAAATGTCTCAATTAAATTTTCAACAAGAACTCTGTTAAATGAAAAAGATTCTTTGCCATCACCTTTAAATGTGATATGATCTAAATTCTTGTTGTCAGATTCGTACTCTAACTGATTGCCGTCCATCATATCATAAAAGATTGACTTTCTGATTCTAAATCCCATATTATTTTGTTTTTAGTTAATATAAATCTTCCGAATACAATTGTTCTCTAATGGCATTCCTATCTACTACCATTTCTTGATTATTGTTTCTAACAAGTTCAGATGCTTCCTCTCTTGTTAGAAACCGGTTCTTGCTTGTCAAAAATCCTTGAATACTACGGTTTTTATGGGCTATGCCGTATGCAGCAAGTTGCGATATTATAGAACAGTGTCTCAATCCACAAAATACGGTTCCGGATGGTATATTTATTGGACCGTGAGGCTTATTCTTGTAATCTTTAACCCAGATAGCTGCGCATATAACAATTTCCTTATCACACATAAATCAATAATTTAAAATACCATTTTTACCAATATGCTTCTTTTCTTCTTCAGTAGGCCATTCTTTCTTGAACTTACCGTGCCACGTTCCAGGAACCACCACCAGTTGGTCTTCCTTATCATATTCAATAGCAGCACATTCAGAACAAAGAAGCTTACCTTCATATCCCTTTAGCGATTCATCGTAAATACGATTTATACAAGGTCTTATAAGAGCCCAGTAACAGGACGTGGCTGTATTATCTATACAGCCACACTTTGAACATACAAACAAACTCATCCCGCAATCTCCCAGTCATTAGACATAATATCATGTTCGGTTGGATTCCAATTTGATGCTACTTTTTGACCTGTATCTACCATCAATATATTTACGTCAGATTCTGCAATAAACATACAGATATACTTTTTACCCCAATCGATTCTTTTTATCTTACGACCTAATTTAAGCTGTTCTAAAGCCTTTTCGAATGTCATGCCATGACGAGGCAGTTTGAGATACTTTTCAAGCCTGTCGGCGGCTTCATTTGGTGTATGGCCATCATATTCGAAAGCGGTTTCTCTTTCAGGAACATCAAACAAATCCCAGTATTTGCTTTTATAGTGATTAGATACCTGACCGGTAGGCAGGATCGCCATCACAATAAACCAGTCATCAGAACCGAAGCATTTTTCTCCGTCGCTGTGTCTCCTTGATTTGCAAACTTCAACCTGTCCGTTTCTGGCTAATAGATTAAAGAAGGCGGCGTTGTACAACATGCGGTACCGATACAATTCATTGAAAGTATGGTATCCGTCAGAAACTTCTCCCATGTCTCCTGGTTCTGTTTTAGGTTCAGGATGATTAGGATAATAGTAGTCCACTGATGCTTCTAACACAGACTTGATGTGTTCTACTATCCTCGTAGCATCATCATGTCTTAAGAAATACTTGAATCCTTCAACGAATTTAATATCTTCATTGATTGTTGATTCGAACTCTTCTTTTGTCATTGCTCTAACTACATCTTTAAAATCTTTTAATTCCATAATTTGTTTTAAATTAGTTGTTATTATGCTTTCTTTATCTTACAATACAAATCCCACAAAAACTCAGCAGAAAAACCACCCCATGCATTATTCTGCCAAATATCTACTTTGTTAATAAACCAAGACCATGTAGGACCATCATATGAAGAATCAGATGATGATCCCAATCCGATTTTCTCCATTTCATTCGCCACATCAGATTGACATACTCCCATCGCTAAAGCAAATGGGATTCTTGGATACAAACGCAAGAAACCCAGATATTGCTATCGCTGGAATTACTCTTGCTCTCCAATTCGGAAATGCCCTTCCGAAGTATGTTACGGGCTGCAAGAATATCACGGTCGTTAACTGCACCGCACGACGGGCATACCCACGTGCGGTCGCGTAACGACAGTCCTTTATTAATGCAGCCACATTCGCAAGTTTTGGAAGAAGGATACCATTTGTCAATCTAATGTATGAAAATGTACGCTTTTCACAAAGAATCTGTATCCTGTTCTTTTGTGTGATTCAAGACATGGGATATAGTTCTGATACTTAATCCGGTTTGATTTCGTATCAGATTATAAATATAGGATTTTGAAACTACAGTTCTTAATTGACCTAAATCATTCATAATGTCTTTATACATAAGATGAATGCTGTTGTTACGTTTGATGGTACTGATTCTCATTTCCTACCGTTATTAGTTACGTTCCGTTCTTACTTTTTCCCTTTTTCCATAATCCCTTCCTGAAACTAATATTGCAAACTTAATGAAAATAATCCAAAAACAACGAAAGTCTGACTTTTCTTGTATGTTGCTGATATACGTGCATATATAAGAAAAGTGAGACTTTCACAAGCCTCACTTCCCAAATTATAACTATGAAAAAACTATATATATGTACAAAAATTATTTGCATTCTAATTTGTTAAGATCATCCAATTCAGACTTGCTTACGGTCATGTCTTGCGTCAGGCCGGATCTGTTTTGGTATGGAGCGTAATCGGTTTCTACTGTCTTAGCCTTCTGAGTAGAATCGTATTTCACCTCCGATTCGGTCCCTGTCAGATTTTGGTAGATAGAGCCGGAACTACTTTCGCTTACTTTAGACCAGATCTTGTTACCTACTCTTATAAAATTATCATAAATACCTTCGGCTGTTATAACACCATCTTGCTCTACGATATTAGGACCCGATTTTTCTTTTAACAAATACGGGTGCCTGGTGTAAAAATAGTGTTCAAAATCATTCCCGGCATACGAAGAGTCATACCTCTCTAAATAAAACAATTTTGATAAAGAAGGGTCGGTGCTGGTCATGCTATAATCAAACAACATCAATCTGTCTTTTCCAGATAAAGATAATTCTATTGATTTCAAAATATCAGGATCATCAGAAATAAGACCCAAAGATGGACCAGGTTTGAAGTCAAGATACTTATAGGCATTATCATATAATTTTGTTTTATGGAGTTTGTTGTCAAGGTAAGATTGGTATAAATCGAATAAGGATAATGGGTTTTCGCTATCTTGTTTTTTGTTCATGTACCGACTAAATTCCCGATCCACATCCGCGTAAGAAACATCAAGTACCGCCGGATGCCCAAACGCCATCCTGGTCATTACCATGTCCTCCGTGTTCTGAGAATCCATGAACGATCTGACGTATTTTTTAATGGAATCCATGAGCGTATTATCATCTACGTTCCGTACTTTCTCTTTATCCAAAACGCCGTTCTTAAAACAAGATTCAGGATATATTTTAGCAGGAAAGTGAGTTAGGTCGTGCTTGGCTAACACTGTTGATATTTGATACATCTCGTTAAGATCATCTTTGCTGATCCTTTGATATAGATTATCTCCTACCTTAAGCAATGAATGTTTCTCAAATGCCTCTACTGGGTCTATATCGGATTCAGAATAAACGATATTCAAATTATCCATATACTCCGGTAATAATCCAAAATAATAATCTGTGCTATCACCAAGAACATCGTCTATAGAAGATGCCAGCGTAGGAGCATAATTCACATCATTGTGCCTGGCCACATAAATATCAAGATCCAGCATCAAATTATCTATCTTATTCAAAGATTGTTCTGTGCCATCATAAGTTTCCGATGTCCCTATTATATCTATACCAAACCACGTACAAGCCTCTTCTATATCCCATATCATGCTTCTTAAATCAGATTCGGTGTCAGCGTTAGCCCTATTTAAATAAGCTGATATACGAGCTCTTAGAAATTCTATTTTACCGGGATTATAATAAGACAGGTCTTGTAGCTTAGATAAAGATCTTTTCTTCCCTTCTACCACATCATCACCTTCTATGTTTATTACCGGTATCTTTTCCATAGATGAAAACTCATCAAACATAGATTCAGCAAATTTTTTATCAGAAACAAATTTCTCGACCAGCTCAGGATACAGGTTCCTCAACGATTCAAAAGCAGATGAAAATTCAGAAAAGTTTTTTATGCCGCCTACTGTTTTGCACATAGCCCAATAAAGCTCAGAAGGATTATATGGTACTTTTTTACCAAATTGGTTAAACACTCCCTCCTTGTAAACAATAGGACCATACTGATAGTCAATAGACATAAAATAATTATCTTTTTCCCTATCATGTTCGTTATTGGAATAATCCAATAACTTCCTCATGGATGTCGAAACTTCATTAAGAACAGAAGGGTCAGATAAGATTCTACTTATCTCTGTTTCATTATACAAGCCTGATCTTCTTAAATTCTGCTCATTCAGTATCAAACTACCATCTACATAAAAATAATGAAGAATGATGTTGGATAATGATGGTGCCGTATAAACACCATAGGTAGATAAAAGAAAATCTCTTACATCCTTAACATCCTGAGCCGTTAGAGGATCGGCAAAATAAGTTTGACGCTTCATATACGACAGTACGTCATCCAAAAGAGGTTCGCCATTGGAGTCTGTATTAAACATATCCCCAGGGGCAGGGTTATTCCAATGACCGTAATACGATAAAAAATCAGGAGTGTAAGCCTTCGCCCATACCTGAAGAGCCCGCTCGCTATCTCCCAATACTTTTAATGCACTTTCATATAGAACGGAAGGCTCCCCGTTAGGAGCCTCAACCCGTTCTATTTTATTTCCCTTCTTTTCTATCTGACATTTGACACCCATAGTGATAAATATTTTAGACAAAGATATTATAAAAATAGAAATTATGAAACTTTTATTTCATAATGCGAAGCCTCTGTTTCAACTATCAATCTTCCCTCTCCTTCGAACTCAACACTGTCATTTCCCGGACCAGTAACAAAAGGGAAATCAGATACGGATGTTACATAATCTCCAGAACCACCAGAAAAAGACTGACTTTTACTTTGTTTGTAATTGATAGTCAATTGTGTTTTACCTGGCTGAAGAGTTCCAGATAAATTTTTAGTATAAGTGGTGGTAGTCGTAATATTCCCATTTTTATAGCAATACATTATAAAGGTAGTAACCGGACTCTTTTTAATATTACTATCTGGACCTTCATGATAAGATTCATTTCCTCCAAATATGCTATTAATATGACAATAAGGACCAACTCTTTTATTTGAAGTTTTAGCCTTATTCTCTACTCCCTTCAAAGATATAGTAACCTTGCTCTTGTATTCAATATCCCTCCAGTTGCAAACTCCTTCACTTACGTTTCCAACAAATCTGTCATCAACATAAACCTCTATATCCCCCTGCTGATTGGTCTTCAACTGGTAAGAAACAAGACTTGAAGTATCTTCGTATCTCCTTCTCATACTCAACACTCCTTATTTAACTCATTTATAGAATCTGAATTATCAGAATTTTTTACAAGATTCTTATTCCTGTCTATCTCTTCCTGACTCATGTTTCTTATCATGTTCTGTATTTCTCTTCCAGATTGTAATAAGGAACGTATAAATTCACTGGAACTTATTTTAACTCCAAGATCGGGTTTAGCCCTGAACGCCTCACCGGTGTTGATGTTGTACAAATCATACAAACCTGAGTTCATGTAGAATTTGTATATCCAGTTTCCACCAGCTTTTTTGTATCCTAATTTGGTTAGCTCAGTTACACTCATGCCAAATTTAATGCCATTACGAGCTATTATCTTCTCTGGTATAGATTCTACCTTAGCCGGAACAGATGTATATGCTTCGTTACCGCCATACAAGAAATAAGGAGATGTTACCCTTGATATCGGAGGAAACACTTCTTCGGCTATATAAGGTTTATCTTTTACAGCCTTAGACTCTTGCTTTGGATTGGATATTCTAATAAAAGGATTGTAAGTCATAAAGGTTAAACCGTATTCCACCTTATATCCCGACACGTTATTGAGGCTCCTTATAGCTTTAACTGTATGATTATGGGCAATAGTATCTATCCCATATCTGGATTCCATATCAGTCATGATATTATTAACCTCATCTCCTTCTACATAAATCTCATCTCCTTCCTGGATAGAGGTTATGCCGGCAGCCCTTCTAAGTAACCATAAAGTAACTTCGGCAATATCAGAGAACTTATCTCCGTTCTTCCTATAGTTATCTACTCTTCCTTCTTCAGATCCAGGTAAATAGACATCTCCCTCAGCTTTGCCATCATCTCTGGGTTGTCCTTCGCTTTTTCCATCTCCCTTTTTATCGCCATCTTCCTCAGTGCGTACTGCACCGCCTTCTGCACTTCCTTCTTTCCCATCATTTAAAATATTATCTGATTCTGACTCTATAGACTCCACAACAGCATCATACTCTGGAATGCCGCTAAGAAAATCTGCTACGTTATTCAAAAACTCTATTTTTTCCTCGTTTGTCATATCAAGGCTTTCCACGGGCCCCCATATGGCAGGCAAGTTGTTTGATTCTATTGCAGTAGAAACATCTTCTACAGTTTGGTTATCCACCGTAGACAAAACTTCAGAAACCAAACTATTGATGTCAGATTCCATTTTTTCCACTTCCTCTTTTGTGCCATATTCTTTTAGGGTATCCATGCCATTGACTCTAAGAGAATAATTCAAAGCCTTGCTTGGAACAAAATTAATATATTTCAAAAAGTTTTTCAACTCTGATATAATTTGTTCGTCAGATCTTGGACTAACATAATCCTCTACTATCTGATCTGTTTGAGAACGAAGCCAAGAAACGTATTCTTCTAAAGTCTTACCACCTTTACTGGAAGGAGTGGATATTTTATCACCTACTGTTCCTTTAGGTTCTAATCCCATTTCCTCTTTAAGACTTTTTGGATTACCTCTCTCACGAAGAAACCTCAAATCGCCTCCTACAATCTTCCTTGCTATAAAATCAAAAATATTAGCATAAGGCGGCAATCCTTCTTTTTCTATATGAGATTCTATTTCGTTTAACATAAGAGAGAAGTTTTTCCTGGAGGTACGCTTCTTGCCAGGTAAAGACTGCGCAGCTTGTGCCGCAGGAGCCGGCTGAGCTGGTGGCGCCGGCCGAGTCCCCCGGACAGGGTCTTCCTCTGGCATTTCCTCTTCGTAAATATCCACATCTTCCTTGGAAGTAACGGTCTTACCCTCATCGGAGAAAGGGAGATCATCTTCTATAAGTGATTTAGGTCTGGAAGATGATTTACCAAACTGAATCCTGATCTTAGGAGCAACAAACATCTCACCTTCGAAATCTATTCCAGATTCTACCTCAGACGTCACAATGTCTTTCACACTCCTACTTTCATCTTCTACCCACTTAACAACATCAGGAACCATAGATAATTTTTCTATAGCCTCACGAGCTTTTCTAAGCCCTGAAATAGGATTCAAATACGATACTTGATACGAAGCTGGATCAAGACCTAACTTGGTTAGATACGCATTAAGATCTTGTATGTCATCTTGACCCATCTGTAACAATTCAGAGTCACCGGATTCAAGCAGCATATCTATAAAAGAAATCCATTTCTTTCCTTCCTCTGATTCCACAGAACGTAGACTAACCGGGAAAAGATAATTAAGACCGTTTTTGCCTTTGATGACAACTACCGGAACTCTTACATTTTTGTAATTGTTTTTCTTATCGTTTAATATAGAATAAGCAAATGGGAATCCTGTGTATTTAGAACCGTTCTTAAGCACGACTTTGCCATTTAAGACATACCCCACATCAGATACTTTTTCAGCTCCTTTTTCGGTAATAGGGAGATTTTCTACCTGACCATATCCTTGACCGTTTACTCTCATGTTAAACACCGGTCTTCCAGGAAGGGTCTGGGCAACAACATGCGTGCCGACGCCGATGGTAGCTGACCGGCCGGCGTCCTTCTTCCACTTGTTAAAAGCCGTTCTTCTTATTTTACTTATACCATCTATGCCCCCTGTGTCAGCTTTTACAACAGAAACGAATCTGTTTCCACTCATAACCTTGATAACCATATTGGATACCAGCTTATTTTCAGCAGATTCTATTCTTTTTTTATCACCGGACTGAACAGCATCATTGTATTCGGCAAAAAGAGACTGATTATAGGTATCATTTGCATCTATCTCAAGATTAACCTTATCTCCTTTCTTCAAAGAAGATAATGCTTCCTGATCTATTTTATCTACTTCATTCTCTCCGAATCCAACACCTGTTCTGTACGGAACCAATTCGTCTGAATCAAGACGCTTATAAACCAAAGAATATGAATTACCCACGTCCTGAATAGACACATCTGTGTAACGGTTAAGAACACGAGCCGATTCTTTATCTATAGACCATCTTGCATGATAAGGCAATTCCATTATATTAGCTGTTTCTCCACCTATGTTAAGGGAATACCTTTTAGTGCCATTAGCGTTCGTTTCAGAACTTATTTGAATAGGAACCAATGATTTTATCGAAGATACAAATTTGTCAGCTCTAAGACCTGCAATTTCATACCTTTCATTGCCATCATTGGATATTATTCTTACCATCAACGTCTCTGGATTCTGGGCACTATCTATGTTGGCTCCCGGCGTATTATCGGATTCGTCTAATTCATTTACAAGAGAATCTATATTAACATCATCTTCCCCAAAATTACTCAACGTAGATTCAGAGATACGACCTTTATCAATAATCCTGTTTTGTTCGATATAAGGAAGAAGATCCGTGATGTTTCCAACCTGGCCAAGATCTTCTATGGTAAATACCGAATCGGCAAGCTTATCTTCGTCAACTTTCTCCCCTTTGTCCCGTCTGTTCATTATATCCACATACGAAGAAATAGCATCATCAAGTTCCTGTCTTTGATCTGGTTCCAAATTTGATTTAGCCATATCAATAACGGTCTTGTTTTCCTCATACACAGATCTTGGACTTGTAAGCCTATCAGCCCTTTCGGATAATGATTTTATGAGATTAATAGGACTGTCACCTAAAGACGACACATAATCATCAAAATCTTGTTTGTGTTTATCATACACATCTTTTTCCCTTGCAGTAAGAAGATCAGCATTTCCTGTATATAATTTATCAATTATAGACTGCCTCACGACTGGAACCATAATAGGGTTATCCATAGCAGCTTCATAATCTTCATCCGATACAGATTCCGTAAGCGGCGACTCTTTTATATTATCTTCCGCTTCCTTCACCCTATCTTCTCTTACTTTATCAAGTGCGTGCATAAATGCCTTGATAGTCCAAGCTTCGTCTTCCGAAATCTTACCTTCTGACATAGCCTGATCTACCACCTCGTCAGTATCATATTCACCAACTTTATTAGGCTCTGCAAAATCAGGAACCTTGTCATCCTCCTTATAAGGAGTAGACCATAAAGAAGACAACGCTTTTAAAAATCCTCTGTTTTCCTCGGCTAAGAATCTTTTATCAAGCATCTTAGACAAGAAGTTATTCATATTCCTATAGTCTATCAAACTCCTACGGTATTCATTTACCAAGGATCTCATGGCTTTATCTTTAGCTGTAAACTCCTTTTCTTGTCTTGATTTTACATTGAAATAATCATCAAAAGCCACGAGCGTATCATAAGCCTCTATTACATCTTGTGAGCTTATAGGAGAAAGAGGTGATGATAAAACAGATTCGGTTTTACTTACCAACTCTTCTATCGAAAACTCTTTTCCTATTAACGTTGATAACTCAGACAACGAATTATTGTAATTGGTTCTAAGATCTTCCAATTCTTTGGTTTTTCGTTGTATAGATTCAGCTTGTGGGTCTTTTCCATCTACGTTACGAGGACGGGTGGCAAGATCTTCTATTTCGGATTCAAGTTCTTCTATCCTTGATCGTATGCCACGGATAGCCATCGCCCGCTCCCTCGCTCTGTCCGACAGCCGGGAGAACGTACTTAGCGCATCTGCCACGCGAGGCTGTCCCGAAAGCGTTTCTATGACAGAAGCTATGTCTTTCATCCTTGATTCTGATTGAAGACCAAGGAAGGCATTACGAGCCACGTATTTCCTAAATTCAATCTTAGAGTCATCACCTATAAGATCTTCAGCAAAACTCTGAGCAGATCTGAAATCAGAAAGACGATTATTATAATTATCAATAATAGAGTCCTTGTACTTCTTTGCCTCTTCTAAAGACATCCCATTAGCTTCAGCTATTTCTGAAATAGGCATCATATCAACCATCTGCCTGAAATTCTCAGCCGAATCCTCTAAGGTCCCCATTTGATTATCAATAGACATCTTTTCAAACATAGCATCATCAAGTTCCTTACCGGTCATAGACTGAACATCAGAACGAACTTGCGGACCTAAACTCATTGACTTCTTCAACGTATTCAAAGCCGCCGTATTAAGATTAGAAGATGCTTTGTTGTATTCATCCACCTGCCTCTCCAGTAATATCTGACTATTACTATACTCTTTTACCCCAAAGAAGCCTTCTCTCATGCCGAATAAAGAACCGATAATAGCACCGATTCCTATTTCAGTCCATCCTTCTTTAGACGTATATTGTTTTTTAAATCCGTCAGAAATAGCATCAAGAACATCGACGGCTCCATTCATAGCCACATTGTCATATCTTGACTTAACATATTCTTCAGCCGTGTTCTGGACAGCACCTTGAGACCCTTCTTCCCATAAGCCTTCAGACACCGGTCTTTTCATGATATTGAAAACATTACCAGCTATCTTCTGTCCTATGTTAGGGTTGGTTATCTTAATAGCCATCTCTCCTGGCTTTGTAACTTCCGTCCCTAATCCAAATAGATGCTTATTAAGTTTCTTTTCCAGTCCTGGTATAGCCTTTCCTCCTAATCCTATGTATTTACCAAACAAGAGCCAGTTGGACAATCCTACTATACCCATATTAGCTGCAAATATCGCACTACCTACATCAGCATTAGAATTACGAAAAACAGCCATTTCCTCAGCATTAGGATCACGACCATAAATTTTACGATAATAATCCTTGAAGTCGGATTCGGATTGTTTCATAAAAGAATTTGCTTCAACCGATGACTCAAAGCCGGCACTGGTAGCCAACAACGTCATGGTCTTAGCAGCCTCTCCTACATTCCTCCCGGTAGCAACTCCTTTCCTTACATAGTCGTTAAACACACTTTTGAGACTTCCTATACCTCTATTGGCAGCTTGTCTTGCTGCCAGCTTAGCTCCGACTCTTCCACCTAATTTTGCGCCTATGTTACCTAATGAACCAACTCCCAGTCCTCCGGTCATGTATGCTGATATCATGGCTCCTACGGTAAAAGACATTCCGTTGCCAAGGACGTCATTCCATAAAAAATTACCAGTATCCTTAAAAAGCTTCTGACCAAAATTGTAATCTTCTACTTCTTTCTTGTAATAATGTGGAAGAAGCATGTCTATTCGCTGATCAAGATCACCAACAAACTTATCCATGTTCGTATTCAAAGCTGCCTTATAACTTCCCTCAGATGCCATATTAATAAGCTTGTCGGGTAATGATATAGTTCCCTGGGCCCCATACAATGCAGACTTTAAGGCAAATTTACCTACACCATTCCAAAACTTACTCCAACCACTTTGCCTTCTGGCATAATAATCCTCATTATTTATACCTGGGATATAATTGGGATATTTTGTGCGCCATACCCCATCATTACCCATCTGATGACTTTCACGGATACTTACCTTCGGTCCATAGGGATTAAGAGGCGGCGGGGCAGGTGTAGCCCCCCTGTAGCTGTTACGAGCCAGTGCCTCCGAATAGCTGTTGCTTATCTCCTTGGCTATATACGGTTCTTCGTATTCGGCAGCAGCTATCCTTGATGCATAATCTGGAAATTCAGGTTGAGCATACACGCCCTCTCCCGGCATATAATTAGGAACCAGAGGCGTTGTCGTCTCTGGTAATGTAGCCGGAGTGTAATTTTCTTCTTCGGCTAATTTCCTTTGCCTTGCCACATCTTCGTAAGTGGTTTTAGCAGCAGGATTATATCTATTTACATTACTGTCTGTTGCCATAAAGCTTTTGCAAAAAATCGTTCAACTTACTAAACTTATCGTTATTGTTGGGCGTAATATCCATCCCTCTCATGTACGGATCCCTCATCTGATCAAGACGCTCCTGAACAGCTTCCTTCACGTATTTTACAAAGAAATACTGAGGACACTTCTGGTGAATGTTATTCCAGTAATCCGCATACTCATCATTACCTGGATCCAAAGGAACAAAATCCGAGAATAACAATGCAGGATTTTTAGAATTTTTAGTCCTTTTGTCATAGAAATTGACCGCTACCTCTCTCGAACCCCTATCATCCATTCCTTCCAACTGAACTGATATATTATCAGACATGTCAATAAAATTATCAACAAGGGTTTTAACAACATTCATTTCTTCTGGCTTAAGGTAAGAACCATGTATTTTTACTATATCATAAAGATCATTCTTGACATCAGCCTTAGAAGCCAAACGGGGAAGACCATTACGTATAAGATACTTATCATAAGAATAACCTTCCTTCTTTCCCGTATCTACAAAATCACAGGTTCCAAAACTTGATTTGTAACCATCTACCGGATAATTGCGCTCTTCAACTGAAGGATCTATGCCTGCCTTAAGAAGCTCATCATTCGTAATCTCTACCCTTTCTGTAACATAAGAGTCTCTACCGGATCCTACTTGAGCAGTCAAAAATCTTCTGACAGTGCCATTATCTATCTCGGCGTCCATGTTGATGGTATTAATAGCAGTAGGATCCAGATTGTTTACCTTTCCTGCCATGTAACCAGACAATCTTCTAAACTGAGCCTTCTGTAAAGACTTTTCCGGTGAATCAGCATTCCAATTGTATCTTTTGTAAGAATCAAGGTAATGATACTGAGATAACTTATCAGAAATCTGATCGGGAGACACGGACATTTTTATCTCATCCTGCATCTGACCTGCTATCATATCAGACACCCTACTGTTTTTCTCAGCATATCTTAGCTGGGTAATAGTTAACGGTTCACCTTCCTGATAATCTTTTAAATCTATATCACCGTCCTTATCTATGGTCATATAATCAGATATATTAAAATCAGGATCGCCATTGAGTTTCTTCATTCCATTAATAAGAGCCAATGTACCAGTAGAAGAACTATTGCCCTCGCTTGTAATAGCATCAGATATGTTTTTCCCCAACTTACCGGCACTCGCCTTAGCTCCTAATGACGGAGATATAGCACTAAGAATGTCTATCCCTCTTGAAGGATCCATCATATATTCTCTAAACCCTACGGCATCGGATACACCAGTTGTTATGGCTGTGGCGAGTAGGAAAGCTCCAGCCTTATCATCAGTATCAGTAAGATTCATAAAAGAATTTCCTTTCATGAACTTAGCATCACGAACTTTCCTGATAATATCCTTATTTTTTTCAGTAACTATATTATCTATTTGATAATCAGTTATATTATTTATAACCTTCAAAGCTCCATTTGCCTTAGAATCAGAAACCAATAAAGCGTCATAAGCTTCCGATAATCTGTTATTGCCTTGTCCGAAATATCCATTTTTCTGACCTCCATTATTTTTTAAATACGAATACACTCGTTCTTCGGGAGTCATATTAGCATACAATCCTGGGTCAGTCTTTTCTTCTTCGTATGATGCTGCAACGATATTGCTTCTGTCTGTAGGAGATAATGAATTATATAGTTTCAATAAATTTGCTCTACGCTCTGTGGAAGAAGATGTGAGTTGTTCATAAGGGATATTAGCCAAATTAACAGATCCTATCTTACCCGTTCCAGAATTGATAGCCGTAGGCCCGTCCATAGGAGCCATCGGCACTCCTACACCGCCTGCTCCTCTTGTGCCTCCGGATGAGCTTTCAGTGCCCATCTTGGAACCGTAAGTACGCATGTATTCGGTTTCAATCTTAGCCTGAGCAAGCTGCTCATTCGCCAATGATATTTCAACCATAGACTTGGCATTGTCAGTCAAAAACTTTTGCTGAGCCCTATCCTCTGCCAATCTTGCAAAATAAAGATCATCTTTCTTCCTTTCAAAACTTGTATTGTCGTATCTCCATGCATCAGTCATCTTATCGAAAAGATTATTGGTAACAACAAAATTAGCAGCCGCTACCGGATCTGATGAAGCTATTATCATATCTGCCTCCCTCTTGGCTTCTGCTTTCTGATTTTTAGCTTCCTGTATCTGACTATCGATACGATCAATAATATCCTTATTATCCCCTACTGATTTCTTTTTTGCTTCCAATGCTCCTATATGCCTATCGTATCTTTCGACATAAGATCCAATGTATTGGCTAACCAAATCCGGATTACTGAATACTGGATTGGTAGCTGCCATGTATGATGCTTCTATTCTCATCTGATTCCTCATGTTTTCAGATAAGTTAGCAGACACGAAATTCCTTATCTGGGAATCAGTAAGTTCATCTACGTTGACTTCTATAATTCCACCAGTAGGTTTACCCTCTACATCATATTCTGTAGTCTGAATCTTCCTTCCTTTATTGTTTTCCCTAAAATCACTAACCAATTTATTTATTTCCTTAGTATAATCAATATAAGGAGAATAATGAAGACCTCCAAGCCTCGATCCGGCTTTACCATCTGATCGCCATTTATAATAAGGATCCAAAGCATGCCATTCATTAATAGGAGAATAAAGTTCAGGATGATTCTGTTTTATAGATTCTATTTCCTTCATAACCCTCTTACCTTCTTTGGTGCCGGCAATCGCGTTAATGACCGTATCATCCAACACCGAACTTATTTCTCCTTGTATGGCTCTCGTAACACCATCAGAAGAAAGATCCACGCCTTTGAATTTTTGATTGATGTTAGCAATCACACCTGACATCTTATCTTCCATATAAGCACGGGCTTCAGGCTTATCTATCTCTTGACCCATAAGATAATCTACCTGGGTATAGATCTTTTCACGAGCAGCATCAACCTTCTGCTGTTTGTACATCATAACGTCCTTAACAAGATCTATGTTGTAAGGACTAACATACGGGGCATATTGCCTTAAAATACTATACTGTGAAGCCACTATTTGGTCCTCCTTCTTCTTTTAGTTTCATCATCTTCTTCATTTAAACTTCTCAAGTAAGGTGTGGAATAATCACCCATATTCATCACATCCTGATCACCTTGAACGTAAATAATTTGACCACTTGGAAGCATTCTCATATTCGGAGCTATGGAAGCTATGGTGTTCAATGAAGTTCTAACATTAAACTTATTCTGTATCTCGCTGTTTATACTGTCATAATAACGAGCAAGATTTTCATCCCTTATAGCCATAGCCTTCAATAATCCGGATTCATAACGTTGCCTTTCCGCTATGTTCTTATCATCTGTTTGAACATAAGCCATTTCGTTAAATCTATCAGCTTCGTTTATTTGCCTTGCGTTATTGAAATTTACTTCGTTAATGTACTTGGCTATATTGCTTCCGGCTATGGCGTTCATATTAGCCAGAATAGCGGAACGCTGAGAGTCGGGCACGTCACCTATTGTGTCCAACTGAGCCGATGTCGCGCGGTTGAGCTCGTTGATATACTGATCAGCAGATTGAAGAACCGGATCTATTCTCGGAGCCTGATGCCTTTCCAATCCCTCTATCTCTAATCCGGTATCAAGCATCCTCAACATCTCAGGGAATATAGGGCCTGATAAAGCAGGGCCGACGCCTTTTCTTCCGTTTGTATCATCTTCTTCCTTTTCTTCCGTTTCTACAGTAGTATCAATAACAGGATTTTCTTTCTTCACTTCTATCCTGCCTGGAGAACCTGGGTTGGGAAATTTAGGATCGGTTCCTACAGGTTCAGCTTCTATAGGTTTTGATGCTGGGTTTACGGCTTCCAATACGAAGTCCATTTCCGACATCAAACCACTATCTCTTAAAGCAGCAAACTTATTATAATCGGCACCCAGAATCTTCTTAGCTGCATCAGATTTATCACCAAATAAGTCAACATAATTCTTTATCCCTTTTTCATTCAACAATCTCTTTTGTTCAGGAGTAACTACATCCAATCCATAAAATGATCTGGTTGCCGTAGTTTGTCCAAATTTGTCATCTACGGCAAATGAGTTATATGCCGATTTACTTCCTTGGTCGTACTTACCGGCATCTTCTCCCCAAAATCCGTATTCGTCTCTAAATTTCTTGGCTTTTTCGGCATTGGCTATAGCACCTGATTCCGCCAAAGCCCATAGGCTATTTAGTTGGCTATTGTATCCAGTCTGGAATCCTTCTGTATTAAAATCACCATCCGTATTGTATTTATTAGCCCAACGGTTAATATCAAGCAAATTAGAAATAGCCTTGTTATTTACCCTACCATAACCGGCACTACTTCTATGTTGCAGATTTTGATTAGAATTTACACCAGAATCAGGATTAAGAATCTGCTCTCTGTCCGCAACATCTACTATAGACATATTAAGAGTACGTCCAAACTGCTTCATTAAAAGCTGCTGTACTTTCTTACCCCACTCTATCTGTTCCTTGGTAGGACCGCCTTCAGCCATTTTCCTAACTCTCTTTACATACTCATCATATATCCAATTTTTAGCATCAGATTCAGATACGTTAAGAGCCTTAGCTTGTTTTCTCACAGCATTTAAATCAACTTTTCCGCCATCTCTAAAGAAAGCATCTATCTTTTCTTGGCGCTTGGATTCCTCTTGCTTGTTATAAACGATGTCAGCAAAAGACCTGAATTGCGCCTCAAGTTCGTCTATTTCCTTTTGATTATCATTTACGTACTTAGAAAGAATGGACTTATTTAACTCAGAAGTGTTTTTATCCTTAACATCCTTATTCTTTTCCAACCTCTTGAAAACACGTTCCTGATCATCATACTTTTCAGACAATCCTATTTTTTTCTTGTACCTATCAAGAAGCGTAGCATACGTATCTTTTTCCGTAGCTCTAATGCCATAATTTTCCCTTATGTAAGAAGCAAAATCATCATCGATAGTACGGTAATCTGAAATAATATGAGCTTCGGGTAAATCAACAGGAGTGCCGCCGTCTTCATGCCTGCTACCTTTTGCCTCCATAGGGCCAACATCATCCGGAGTCGAAACATATTCTCCTTTTTCTATCTCAACATTGGCATTATCCTCCATAGATTTAGGAAGAGGATAAATATATTCCCCTGTCATATCAGACGTATCTATTCTCTGACCATTTCCAAGATTAATACCTCCCCCTTCACGCTCCCATCGGATAAACTGCTGACGGCGATTCTCGGCAAGTTTCTCTCTTGCCGCTTGTTCGTCTCTACTGGCGGCATAAGCCTCAGAAGAAGCCCCCATAATATTACGGGTAAGACCCATCCCAAGACTAAGACCGGATAAAGCCGCCTCCGCTATGTTAGCACCGGTTTTGTTTCCAGCCCTTATTCTTCCCAAACTCGCACCAAACATCTGGGACCTACCAGCAAGATCAGAAGAATAATAAGGAGCAGTCATAGGATCCAAAGGATTTCCATCTTGTGATCGCTTTTCTTTAGAAGAATCAGCATCAGAGCCACCTACATTCATTGCATTATTAACAACTGATTTCTCTACGTTTTTAACCATGCTCCTATTATCAGCAAGATATCCTGCATATCCTGCATCATGATTTTCAAAGAATGGATCAGATGTAGGCATATTGCTAAATGGATTTATCTCCCCCTCCTCTGCTTCTAAAGTCACATCATAAGGCATATATATATTCTGAATATCAGATTTACCCCATTTATTAACAGGTGTTCCATAATCAAGAATAGGCTGAGTAGAGGATACATTAATATCCTGTTTTTTATCCTGAACACTACCACCAGGAGCGAATACCGGACGATTTTTTATGATTCGTAATTTCATACTTATCTTTTTTCACAAAGATAAGAGAAACAAACGAGAAAATCCAACGTTATGGGATAGGTTTAAAAATCAGGTATGTATAGCGGACAAACCTCCTGAATCGGGATCGTACTTGAGTCCGTATGCCCTGCGATAAGCCTTGAGTACTCTCTTGTATAAAAACAATACCGTCTTGGAAACTATTTTCTTTATAGACTTGGTTAAAACCTCTTCTGTTGAAACAGACATAAGACAGCCATTCAAGAACGACCTAACATTGGAGCCAAACAAATTCTTGACCATTTTCCTAAATAGTCTAAAAAGATATGATGCTGAAAGAACCTTTAACCCATTGCGAACCAATCTTTTGTTTAAATAAGAAACAGCCTTATCAGATAAACAAAGCCTGTTCTTCCCTTCGCTGTCTACCTCTGATGAAAACCAGGAATACAAGGTGGTAGGATGTTTCTTGAGATGGTTAATAAAAGAAGTTATAACCACCTCTTTTAAAGCTCTTTTGTGAGCTACGCATGCGGCAATCTTCTCTTCTCTTTTTAAAGAGCTGTCAAGACATCTGAACACCGTCCTATCGTCTCCGATAAAATACTGAGGACATTCTTCCTTGAACTTAGCCCGGTATGCAGCATATCCTTCCTTACGAAGCATATCTATTTGAGATCTAATGTAGAACCTTACACACTTTTCTTCAGCTTCTTGCACACTCTTAAGATAAGGAACTGACTTCCTCCCATATCGGAGATAGTCATAGACCATAGCCTCTATGAAGTCATTGTACGGGAAGAATCTCCCAAAACCAAAATTCCAAACTATAAAACACCTCACCCTATCTTTCCAATAATCGGATATCAGAAAATTACTAAAATATCTCAACTTCTTATCCTTCTGATAAAAATGATGAGTATTCTTATCGTAAAACAGGTTAAAATATCTCAAATTTCCTAAACATTGACCAGCTGGGCGGCGTACCACATTGTACCCTAAATTACTGAAACTATTGTAGATAACTTCTATCGGAGAGACTTGCTCTTTCTTAAAGAGTTCGTCGTGTAACTTGTGAGGATCTATTATTTCGATTAACTTTGTCTCCATAATTATTTGCTTTAGTGCAAAGATATGATTTTTCATCATATGTTCAAATAAGAAAATGCACGGCCTTGTATCCGGTTTGAGAGAAATAGGATACAAGGTTTTTTATTTTATGACGGTTTAGATAAGAGACAAAAGAACGGCTCGAAACGTAACCGACTGATCGTCAGTGGTGGGACAACAAATCTTGAACTAAAACTACGCCTATAAATAGTCTCCGTTTTCCTTAATATTAAGACCATTTTCAATGATCTTACTCATTATATTATTTATATTATTTTATATACTTTACCATTTATTCATATAATTGTTTGCAGTGAATGAACTTAACGACCGAAGGGAGTTAAGTGAGTGAACGGATTGACAAATTACTTTTTCCGTCTATTGTATTGTTTGCCTAATTGTGTGAAAAGATTGAGTATCGTGACCGAAGGGAACGATGCGAAAGAACTTATAATATTTAAAAACGACTGAACCTATCGACTGAAGGGAGATAGGTGATGGAGTGACGTTAATAGTTATATTAGGTAGCCAGTGGAGAATTAGGCAGGGAGTAGGCGAGACGAGCGCCCATGCCCGTCAGGACAGTGAAAGTACGTAGGTCTGTTCCGTCCAACCAAGGCGATGACAGTTCCATCCTTCACGAAATCGCACAAAAAAGCCGGATTATCTTGATATCGTTCTTCAACCTTTGGTATCCGCATAACGAGTCTCAAATCCGGCTTCGCTTTATTAATATGAGAAATAAAATAATTGTTCTAATTATCAGTGACGCCTTTAATGCGAAGCTGTATATTGGGAAGCACGGCATTAATCAAAGCCATTTTCTTATCCTCTTCGCTTTCTTTTTCATGCTGTTTATACATCATGCTGTAATCACTGTCATCACCATCCTTTTTCCCGTCTAACGTCAGTAAATGATTTATGATGTCCTTACCATACGTTTCAGTCCATGTACGGAATCTCTCTTCCTCGGACTGTTCCTCCTGGGACGGGGCTTCCGGGTTAGGGAGGGCGGCTGCCACTTCTACCTCTGGAAGTGTTACTGATGCTGCTATTTCACCATCATCTCCGAATCCCATTTGACCATACAAAGATACTGAATTTTCTTCAATTTCCAAACCAAGATTTTTAGCAACTTCCATAGCATAGTTATAACGGTCATCATTTCTTATAACACTCTTATGAGGGCGCCCTGCTCCTTGGTTCCAAGCTATTACAGCATCTTTAAGGTTATCGGCGTTCATAAAGTCCTGCCGGCTGTAGTTGTAATACCCTGGTCCTTCTTTTCCTTTTCTTGTGTATAAGAAATTAGAATATCCGGTCTTTCCTTCGTATTCGTCAGCCAAGAACTCAAGTTGGTCTTTGAATGTTGGTGTAGAATGACCTTTCTTTTTAGCATGCTTGAACAATTTATCCATGCGCTCATTATGCCATTGCTGTATGCCGTATGATGTTTTGTTGTCTCCGTATATGTCATCTTTAAGGCCGGATTCAGCCATGAGATTACCTATGATAGCAAGCGCCTGTATCTTGGACATGCCGCGCTTATTAGTAAAGTATTCATATGCTTCACGCTGCTTGCCAACTACGCCACCTTCCTTCTTCATGTTGGTATTGTATCTCTTTCCATTCCATGTAAATTCCTTAAGACCTCTTTTTCTGGCTTCTTTAAAGGCTTCACCTCTTGTAGTGGAAATAGAGTCTTGTAGCTCAAGATCATTTTTTATTCCAAGAATAGCATCAACAATAGTATTATCATTATCCTTTTTATCAACATTATCCAAAACATAAGATTGGCTTATCAAATTTGATACGCTCTTTCTATTTTCATAAGTTCCTTCTTTATCTGATGGAGCTTCAAAAGCATACACAAGTGGATACGAATAATCCGTATCTGGATCTTCTGACATAAATTCGCTTACTGCATGAATGGCTTTATTGTATTTAGTATCCTTTATACTATACATCCCAGCATCTTGAACATGATCATAAAATCTGTCTATCATGTAATTGATATATCCACGCTTATCCCCCTTAAATCGCTCTTTATCTTTCTCAAACTCTTTGGGTAGATATCTTTTATCAGATTCTTGGAAAAGTCCCTTAAACCCTCCATAATCAGACACGGCATAGGGATTACCACCAGATTCTTCAATAATATTTCCAAGTACGGCTTCTATCTGGCGTTGATTGAAACCTTTATCATATAAAGCATCATAGATCATATTCATTCCATCTACGTCCATAGTGCGGTGCGTACCCTTGCCCACGCGCTTCATATTTTCATATTTTGATTTGAATAAATCCCAATCTATTTCCGGCTTAGAAGAATCCCCTCCTTGTTTTTTGGATCTTATCTCCATCCTTTTATCCAAATCATTCTTTGAATCAATAATAGATCTAAGCATGATCTTGTTTGGATCACTCTCTTCGTATGGAATTTTATCTTCTACATAATCCCTTATTTCAAAAGGATATCCTATTGTATCAAGAGTCTTAGTAACAACCCCAACACCAAAAGGTTGGTCATCTCTATAAAAATCGTACTTATCTTTCACAACCATCCTACCTCTATCATCACGGTACATGGTAAAACTTGACAATCCTGATAAATCATTTAAATCGCCGTAAGCATCCGGTATAAAATTATATTCGTTAAATACCTGATGTTCCCCAGTTCTGGCTTTTTTTAAGAGATCTATACCCTCTTCTACCATTCCAAGTTTCCTACTTGTTACATCCCTTAACTCCTCCAAATCAGATACGTCCTTGCCTGCAACTCTTCCATCAATTATCTTATTATCTAAGGAATAAAGCTCCCTTCCATATTTTTTAGCCATTTTCTCCCATCCACCATTTATCCTGTCAGATATAATGGATTTGATATTGTCTGGTATTCTAACAATCCCGTTTTCCTCTTTCAGGTTATTTGGTTGGTTTAAGAATCTAAACCAAAGATTCTGACTAAAATCATCTACATTGGCTTTCGGAACATCTTGACCAAAAAATTCCATTATTTTGGTTTTCAATCCTCTTTCGTTAGCATACACATCAGGTGTTATATTAGATGCCAGATATTCTCTAAGCTTTACAAACGGACCAATTTTATTCCATAATGTTTTTGGTTGTTTGTCCTTTACATAATTTTTATTTTTCTTTGCCATCTTTTTCTTCCTCTAAGAATCCAAACATTTCACCTGCGCAGTTACCAACAAATCCAGCTATGTAAGCTGCGTGTTCATCTTCTCCCACTTTAAAACCAAGAGACATATTACAATGTTGGCATACCGACATAGCTGCATGAAATGATTCATGACATATGTTTCGCATAGTCATCTCATTCTCACTTTGAAAGTTCCATAATAACTTAAAAGCTCTATCATCCCCCTTATCACGAACAAGATTCATAAAAGAGACTTCTGAATCTAAATCGCCTTCATCTCCCCATTCTCCTTCATGATCCAATTCTGCATTCTCAAAACGATCACACAATGTTTTGTAATCTAACCCTATGGTGATAATCAACTTTAGTGGATATATCACAAAATCAAATTCTTTTTCTTTCATTTTTCTTCCTCCTTCTTAAATTTGTGGTAAGCATCACAAACCTTGTCAACCAACCATCCCATTAGATAGGCAGCGTGCTCATCTTCTCCGGCGTCAAAACTGTAGTTAATATTAAGATACTTACAATAAAGGGAAAGACCGTGCAGACATTCGTGTCCTATGGTTCTAACATCCATATTAGACAGTGAATGAAACAAGAAACATATTTCTTTCCTGTGATTGGTTCGGTTTCCTACGAAAATAGTTCTGCCACCATAATCATCAGTCCACCCCTCCCAGCTCTGATCTTCTACTTCCAGGTTGGCGAACGTCTTAACTATATACTCTTCATCTGCCCCAAGCAATACCCTTACATTATAGGGGTATATGTCATTTTTATATAATACTTGTTTCATAACAAACTGTTTTTCAACAAAGATAAACAAAAAAGCCGAAGATATACTCACGTACTTCTTCGGCTATACCCATTAAAACTTTTTATTATGAAAAGCTACAATTAAAATAGAAATAATAATCAAATTTTTATCTTCTTAATTTTCTCAACCATATTCTTATATCCACAGAACTTGCTGTTAATAACATCGAAGATAGATTCTGACCAGCCAGCTATGTTCAAGATATTAGATCCTCTGTAAAACATCTCACTTCCATATCCTTGAATAGAAATAGAAACGATTTTGCAATTTGGATTCACTTTTTTAAACCCTTTCAAAAGTTCGGCGAATTTACCATATTTATAATTGGAACTTTTCTCCCATACAACAGATTCACCGTCTCCTATCTGCATATCTGAAATAACGTACAAGTTATCTACTTTGATCTTATCTTTAACGCACTTATTCAAGAATGCAAAAAGACCGTTTTCAGTGGCACCACCGCATTCTCCTCCGGCAGTAAAAGATTTTTTGTTATTCCATAAAACACCTTTACTTCTATCATATTCGTAATTGATAAGTTTGTCACCAAACATACCAATAAATACGTCAGGAAGCACAGAAGCAATCATACAGCCAAACAAGTTGCCAATGACAGCCGTACTTGTTTTGCTAAAGGCAGACACCTTAGAAGATCCTCCCATATCTCCACGTACAGAGCCAGAGTGGTCAATCAGGATAGCCGACCGCCCCTCCAATACCGGCAGGTTCTTGCAGGAGATGGTTATGGCTTTCTCCAACGCATCTAAAATCTTATCTTTGTTACGCGCTGTTAATTTAGCACGTTTTTTATCCGACTCAAATACAATATCATTATCGGAACCATCAGTGCCTATATTTTCAACCTCTTTGAAAGCTGAAGCAAAACGGAAAGGAAGCATCTTCGAATTAAGCACCTTCTCTTCTATTGTAAGCTGCCTACAAACTTCATCTATTTGATCAGGCGCGTATTTGATTATGTTTACAAGGTTACGAACCATATTAAAAATAGGCATGCCTTTTACATTAGAAACCACGTCCCGAATAGCGTCACCTAAAGCTTCTTTCTTTTCCTTATTGTCTTTCTTATCCTGTCCGGCTTTAGACATTTCTTTTTCAAGAATCTTGCTTTCGTATAATCCAGACAAAGACCGACCTTCTATAAGGTACTGGAAAGCCGTTTTGTTAGCCTGATTGCCTTTAGGGTGAAATAAGTTTACGAGGTCAACCATAGTAATGACCCTACTGTCCATCTTGTACTTGTCAATCCGATACGGATCAAGACCTTCCAAAGCCGTCTTAAATCCTTTCTTAATAGCGCTGGATATTCCTCTTAACTTCTTTGGATTTTTGTCGTTAAGAGCCGCATAACAGCCAAGGATTTCGCTCATATCATCAGGACGCATAATGATCTTGTTATAGAACCTTGAAGCCCATTCCTTACCCGATGCTTTGCTGGCAAGGACAGAAGCCATAAGATGCGTTACCGACCTAAGCTTTCCTTCTTTCCTGACATACAATGCTGTTTGTGCTCCGAAATACGGATCTACCTGATCCATAAGGTTCTTAATTCTTTCTACTTTATCTTTTTCTTTCTCATAATAAGAATCGGATAACATAGTAGTCATTACCGTAGCTACCAACTCTTCTTCTGCGTTAGGCTTATACGCCTTCTCTCCCATGTGATTCACGATCGTAGGTTTAACACCTTCATCCTTTTTGTTAAACTTTCCCATTTGTTGTTTTCTTTAAAGTGTTATACAAAAAAAGCAGTGATATTACTACCACTGCTTGAAAAAAAATATATCAAAATGAATACTCAATGAGGGAAAAGCTGAAGTTAGTGTAAACAATGAAATAATGGATTTGAACCATTGACCTATACTTTAAAAGAGTATCGCTCTATCCATCTGAGCTAAATTCGAAGTAACTAACCCCATCACCACTCATTAGTTTTTATATATTTCAAACAGAGGAAAAACGGAGCCGGATGATTAAAATGAAAATATTGGATTCGAACCAATGAAAAGTATTTTTACAGAATACCGCATTATCCACTATGCTAATTTTCGAAGTAACCGAACTCCTCACCATCTGTATATTTTATTAAAACAGGGAAAACCTGGAATGTGTTTTGATATGAAAGGAGGTTTTGATCTACCAACTGATCTAATTTTTCTTGCATGAAAAATATAGGACTCGAACCTATGACACAAACCGAAGTATCACCTTCCATCACCACTGTCTTATATCATAATCTCTCTTGATTACGATGCAAATATAAAGACTAAAATCTAATTATCAAATTAAAATATTTAAAAATACATTAATTTGAATAAATCATCTATTTCTGATTTTATCCTCAGATATTAGCCACTGAAAGATAATTTTCCTATCACTAATCATCTTTTTTATTCTCATCAACATCCAACTACCACGCAATCTATCCAGCCATGACCGCCTGAAATTAAGAGCATCAGGATTAACCGACTTATCTATATCGTTTTCATCCTTGATCCAAATAGGAATCTCTGATCGATCATCATCAACTCTATTGAAGAAATCGTTTAGCTTATGTCTTCTATACACTTCGGTATCCATAACTTCAGTATGGTCGCCTACGATCTTCGGATACGATATACGTTGTGCTAAATTATTCTTTTCTTCTGGGACAAGATGAATTTCACCTGAGTTGTTTGTGTCGTTATAGATAGTTATCGTATCCAAACCTATTTTCCTGTCAAGTATGTAATTCACATCATCAACGTACTTCCGTGCATCAAGCTCATATTCTACAGAAGCCAACGTAGAGCCATTATATTTCTCTTTTATCGGCACTTCTAATATAAATGGGTATGTTGTTCCGTAGAATGTCTGGAAGCTCTTATTCGTCAACAAATGACTCCATAAGCCACCTTCCTCGTCTAATGCCGGGAAGTTTATTCCTGTCTGGAAATATTGTTGCTGTTCTATATAATAATCGGGACAAAACGAATAATAAGAAATCCATTCTTGCTTCAAACAAGAATATCCGATAGTGAATGACACATCCTTGAAATATCGCTCATCCTTTAATGATATCTCTGTATCATTGTACAAAAACCTACCACCATCATATTTATAATATGCCGGATTCTGTACTGGTATATAATCTTTTTTAGTAATAAACACCCTCTTATACCTGTTATCCCATCCAAGAGACAGACCAAGACCAATAAATTTATTATCCGTATCTTCTTCTGTCATCTCCGTACCAGTTAAGATATTAGTTATTCCGTATCTAAGGATCTTAAACGGAAGATGACGCTTAAGCCAATGTCTGATACCTACACTAAGTTCCTTAAGATTGCGTCCATTTGGATCGGTCATAAACACCTGTGCTCTTTTAGTATCCACCCAGAAGTGACCAAATTCTGAACTAATTATTTCAGTACTCTGGGTTCCAGAATAGCCAAGGTCGGTCGTGTTGTACTCCAGAGGCCGGGACGCGAACAGACCGCCGGTGCCCATCTCGGCCTGCCCTGGGGAGGTGCGCTCCTTGATTACGTCTATGGCGTTATGGAGCGAAACCTGATCCTCGAATCTAACAAGAATCTGATCGGATTCAATACGCTTCATGTGAATAAGCTTCCCGTTGCTGGTTGGGAACTCATGATAGTCCATAGGCTTGTACGTCAGCCACGGATCTGTTTGACTGTTTTCAGATACGTCAGCCCTACTCCATATAACACCATTAGGACGCTGATAAGCACAATCATAAAAACGATGTTCGTATGTTGCCGGCAATACATTAGGTGTCAATGTCATTCTTGATGAATAGATAGGACTTATCTTGTAATCATTGTCCCTATGGATAGATACGTTCTTTTCTTGTGTCCACCAAACAAAATCTCCTACTTTTGGATAGAATAATTCATGAGGCTGAGGGCCCTCTAATCTGAAATTACAATTTATTTCAGACTCTACAAGGAACTGAGGAATACCATAGAACCATGTATAAAATCTGCCATCTACATACTTACCGGAGGTATCACCATTCAATTCATACAAGCTCTTCCTGTTTGGGTAAAAAGCATATTTTCCTTTATTAGATGATGTCCAACTATTGAAACGTTCGTTATCTATCGTCTCAAGAGCATCTTCCCCTGTATCATAATTAACAAAATATCTTGGATATCCTACATTTCTATAATCCATGTAAGGGAAAGGTATCATATCTCCAATACCAAAAGCACTATTATAAAAAACAGGAAATTTTCTCTTTAATGAAAATCTGGTTATCACCGTATCACCACCGAACATCAGTTTCTTTTCATTAGTGAAAAATCCACATCCACCTATGGAAATCCATTTTATATCTTCTATTTGACCATATTGATCCGGCCTATATCTCATAAGCCTCATATACGGAGAACAGATGTATGAAACTGATTTGGATTGCTCGAATGTTCTTCCTGCTACAACATCTCTTCCAGCAATAACCGAGTCATCTATACGGCTACTGTCGTAGTTGTAGACATAGTTCGGATATTCCAATAAATATTTCGATTTACCATCTCCTTTTTCACCTGGATCACCAAATGATAAAAATAACGAAGATTCACGATCTATATTATTAACAAATAAGAATCGTCCCTCATTATCGTTTTTACCGGTTCCCCATTTAGATGACATACTGGCATCCATCATAGGATATACACCAGACTTCATGTACTTAACAGAAGATAAACCACGAGCAAAATTTCGTTCATACTTATCCTGGTCTGTTATACCTATCATTGAATTATATAATCCTACAGAAGTATAATACCATGCATGATTACGTCTCGGTCCATTGTTTATAAACGTATTAAGCCAATCATAACGGTACTTACCGTACAATATCGGGCCCTTAGCAAGAGTTTGACTGATGGTTGACACCATTGAAGAAAACAGCATGGCCGCACTCAAATTCGTTAGGAATCCTCCTCCGGTAAGACCTGCCGACCCTCCTATGTATCCAGACTGAGCCCTTATCTGAAGCTCTTCTGCTATCATAGCGGCTATTGTGGCACTTGATTCAACTGCGGCAAGTGACGCAGCCATCGTATAAGCGGCAGGACCTAAGATAGTCCATTTTGGATGATCTTCTACAGGCACAAAACTGCCTACGGACATTCCTCTTTGGAACCCGTCTATACATACTTCATTTGGAAGTTCGGGCTTGTTAAAATAAATATCAGGAGAACAAAATGAATACCACACGTTTCCTCCTTTGTCGAAAGGATGGGATATAAACTCGTCTCTTTTGCCAGACGTATAATTATATTGATCTTGTGATAGGTCATTATATGGGTAATTAGGATAGATATTTACATTACCATCGTCTCCTATGTATCTAAGCATATCGTAGGCCAATCCTGAAGCCACAACCGACCTATTTAGCCTCCTATCTCCACGATACAGTTCATATCCTACAATCGTATCTCTTTGTTGTTGCGTAATCAAACCAGAATCCACCGCAAAATCCAAAAATACTTGTATGGTGTTCTCATCCACCATAATACCTACCGGATATATTTCAGAAGCTATGTCATATCCACGTTCATCACTGTTCATAAAAGGTATATGCTTGTTATCTGGGAACCGGTAATGACGTATAGGTTGTTGGCAAAATACGGTAGAAGTATCTACTCCTCCATAAGAATGGCCCTTGAAATAAGATAATCCATTTTTGTCTGACAAAGGAGCACCATAATATTCTGTTAACTTATTCATAATATTAGAATAAGCTTCTGTTTTTTTTGGATCATCATAAGATCTACCTGTGTCTATTTTCATCCTACTACTATCATAAAGTTCAAAATTAGCAGGATATTTCTCAGATGATTCCCAATATGCAAAATCCCCGTATTTATAAGGACGAGGCTTGCAATTAATAGGCCTATCTCCACATGTCTGACATTTAGATGCAAATACTACCGTCGATCTTAATGTTATTGAATCAACAGACAAATCAACCTTATTTATTTCTTTTTCTCTTACACCAAAAATATAAGGATATATGGTTTTACCTGTAGCAAAAGCGACTCCAAGAATAGCACGGGAAGGCTTCTTTCCTTCTTCTTCCTCTTCTTCTGGGGTATCATAATTTTTATAAGAACAAAATTGAATTTGTCTAAACGTCATTATCCAAGGAACTGCTACAATAGGAGATTCTATTGTAACATAAAAATAATTTTGACCTATAGAATCAAAAAACTCTTCATTTATTTCTCCGAAAGCCGGTCTTGCTATGTTAACAATAACGGAATGAGATGATTCATACTCAGGTCTATCAAATTCAACTGGTACTATTCCAAGAGGGGACCATGTTTCAACATCCTTCCAAAAAGAAACACGAACGTAATTGGTAGACACAGCATCCATTATGCCATCTACCTTTCCAAGAGCTTCAAGATAAAGAACTTTGTTCTCGTCTTTATAACCTTCTATGTCCCACTCTTCTGGTCTATTAATCTTAATAAATCTTGCATTTGTCATTACATTTCTGACAAACTTCCATACCACAAATTCAGATGCGAATCCAATATTAAGCTTATCCCCTGTAGGATTATTAAATGTAGCATTGTTTACATACCCTTCAAATTTCCAATCAGTTTCATCTATACCGGTATCCGAATTTTTATATATCATATCTTGCAACTTCTCAGAAGCTTCAGGCCAAAATTGCTCAATACAATACCTGGGTCCGTTCTTTGATCTATACTGATTATTTATGACTGTACTGGTAGATCTACCGGCTCGCCAATCTCCTACATCATTTATCTTTTGGCTCCATCCATCTATATGAAGAATATAACTTCCAAGAAGATAATTATAATTTTGAAAGTTGTTATAATCAGTTCTTGACACAGTAGGATCAGAGCAATAACTCTCAATATAACATCCGCATGTACAAGGCATGGTATCTAATACGTATATAGCATCAGACACGGTTTTTAAAACAGATCCAGGTTGTAAGTATGGATAAAACTCAGAACAAAGGTGTTGATTGCCATCACCTGATATGCTGCCAGCGCTATACCCAAAAAATGCTTCCTCCATCCATTCAGATAAAGAATCCATTGTCTCGTAATTAAACAACACAGAATACTTATTCTGATTTTCTCCTCCTGTGGTATATAGATAATCTGTAGAGACGTGTTCCATTTCGCTAAGAACCTTATAGATATAATCTTCTACAAGGCCTGTTATTAGTGGAACTGGAGCTGACAATATAGATTCTTGACGATGAGGTACTTCGCAGTCTCCTTCCATTTCTGGTAACCTAATATGATCAATTGGCTCCATATAATCCTGTGTTCCATCTTCTCTGTATTTGGTAGCTATATCACATATCTGTCTTTCATTGTTTCCATTCTCCTTATTATTACAAGCTACAAGACCTATATTTTCAGACAAATAATTTATAGGGGTTCCTACAATATCATCATAATCGATAATAAATCTTGATTTCCCTTTAAAAGTAGCGAAATTGCTTTCCACTATAACAGTTTGACCTACAGTAGCCGGGTTGTTACACTCTTTCTGTTCTTCATCTATAACAACCGCATCGTCGTCAATCAATACCCCATCTCCTGCCGTATTGCTATACTGCCATACATATTTCCTATTAACACCTGAGCAATCCGGAGCATATGCGTTTATAGACTGGTATGGGATACTGTCTTTGTTCATTTCCTCTCTTGCCTTATCAGAAGGTGGGGGAACAAGAACGAATGCTGGAGTTTTATAACCAGTAGATGTCTTAAACGAGATAGAAAACGGATACACTTCATTCCTCATATATCCCACATACAACGAACAAGCATTACCATCCTTATATAAATCTTCGTGGGCTACAGACGCCTGCCATTTCAAGAAATGACCCATGAGGGAAACTACAGGCTGTAAATTCCATTCTTTTTCTGCCGTAAGACCATATTGAAGAAGACGGTTACCGACCGACACTATGCCCCTTGATGTATTATATATGGCTCTTTTTAAAGAAATGTGTTCGAATGTCGTTCTTTTGTTGTTAAGATCAGAATAATAGTATATGGTCTTCTCTGTAATAGGATGAATGCCTTCTATAAAATAATCAACTACAGGTTGCGTTTCACCATTGTATCCTACAGTGTTTTGGATAACAGCTACCTTGTAATGACTAACTTGCCTATCTAAGTTAGACACCTTAAGTCTTATACCAAGATTAGTTCTCTCTCCCCATTTACCGTCATTGATCCTAATATATTGCTCGTCAAATACATGAACAGGGTTAGTCAATGAAGTATAGTTAGTTTTCTCGTTACCAAATTCATCGCACAAGGCCACAGCAAACTGATACACGCCCGCACGTAGGCTGCCCCCGTACTCTATCTGTACCGGCTCTACGCATGGCTGGTCCAGTAGCGGAAACACCCTAAGTTTATCACATGCCAGAAAACAACCATTCTCCTGCATGAATTTGTCCCTATCGTATTCTTTATCGCATATCTTATACCCATGATAATGATACCATATATCACCTTCATCATCAGGAGTCAGAGCCTTGTCTACAATAACATACCTGGGAGGATTATAATCGTCAGTCCAGTAAATACATTTCCCACATTTCTCTGTCTTTATTTCTATGGTTTTTATAGGATGGTAGATAGAGAACTTAAGGCACGGATCTTGCTCGTTGTCTTCCAGCAAGGTCTTCATGCCCGAACATAATGATTCTGATCCTGATACCATAGATTCTATATCGGAATCAGACAGGATACTTGTATCAGATTCAGGCTTGAAATAAGTTATTTTAGATACGCCCGTCTCTGGATTAGTTATAAAAAAATAGATATTACCAGACGTAAGATCATTCTTGTATCCAATAACTTTAAACCCATCAAAATCTATACACTTAAGATTACTATGTTCATTTGATCTCATGCCAACATTACCATCTTCGGATTCTATGTTGGCATTCAAGGCAAACGTATAATGCTGCTCCGTAAGGCTTGACGGATGCAGATCACGGTTCATACCTGTTTGAGGTATCGCTATGTTTCTGTTATCTTCTGCTGCCATTTTAATAACTGTTTGTCACAAAGATAGCAAAAGAGAATTAATCATGCATTCTTTAAGGTATCAGCGAAAATAACTATCTTTCGAAAAAAATACATCATCATACAATATGAGAAGAAGATTTAGCAATATTATGTCAGCAAATTGTCTTATCCCAACTTTTGTTGGAACATATGATTTCAATAGATCAAGCATATTAAACAATGTATCACTTTTTAAAATATGCAATAGAGAAGATATGTCCAGTAGCGCAAGTCTTGCTACTTATTTTGCCCAGCAAGCTAATGCAACATACCAATGTACAACCCTTGACCAACCCAAAAAAAACGTAAATGCCCTATTTGGATATAATAACAACATTGTATATGTCAACATAAATAATAATAATCAACTTGATTTTAACATGAAATTAAAATTCAGCGTTGATGATATATTCTTCTACTTACTCATTCTAACAAAAAATGGAGGTTCTCCAGATCACCGTTATGCATATATGCAAGAACTAAGTAGAGAAGAATACAGTATAACACAAGTATATGAATATATAGAGTCAAGTTACACCGATTTGCCCTATATTGTTTTATGATTCAACGGTACCAAACGTACTCACATAGACACTTGGATATATCATATACCCTTCTTCACTAAGAGTCAATGTTTTCATTGATTTTGTAGTAGTAGGAGTAAGTTCTATTCTATCCATTGTAAATACTTCATTTTTTGTTTCAAGATGAATATAGAAATATATGTAACTAAGCCAATCCCCATATTCTAACAATTGAATTTCAAATTCAACAGTCATATACCCATATTCACTTGCGAGTCCACTTCCAACTTGATCGATTATTTTGCGATCTTCCAAGTCATATGTCACAGTAAATTCCGCTGTTTTTATGCTGGTACATGAAAGGCAACGTTCTGTTACTTTGTACTTTATAATTTTATGGGGGGGGTGAACCAATATCAAATCTTCTTCTCATACCATAAACTTTTTTTTAATCTCCAATATTATCTACAACCCCTACATAAAAATCAGGGATAGGATTACCAGTGAAATTCGTACTTATAATAGCCTGATAATTATAAAAATAATCAGAAAAGGAATCCATTACCGTTACATGATTTTCTAAAACTCCATCTTTATATGAATATATCTCTTGAGAATCTTCATCAAAATAAAAAACGTATCTTGATAATTCTTCGTATTTCATGTATTCTAATGTTAAATTCTCATTAAACAATTTACATTCTTTATTAATGTAAATTTTCAACAACGAGAAACTCGACTCAAGTTTGGATCTTATAGATATTTCACAAGTATATATTAAAATCTTAGATGAATCAAATTGACCAAAACTCATCTTGAATTTTTTTTTATTAGATGCCGTTACGTATTTTGAGCTATTAGGAGTAGCTTCAGACCATTGAAATTGACTCCCTTCCATTACAGGAGAAAAACAATTACCCATCACCATATTAACATTTTCAAATCTTCGTCTCATATTTACTCTTTTGAATAATATCTTAAAATTACGACGCCATCGCCACCATCTCCACCTTTTCCGGATCCATATGGTGAACCTGACAGTTCTTGTATGCCGCCGGCTCCTCCTCCGCCTCCGTACCCTCCGCCTCCTTCAGACGCAGGATAGGTGTCATTTGGACTAGACCAATTATCTCCATCTTGCCCTCTACCAGTGTAATAGCCTTCTGATTCATGGGGATAATCCTTCCCTTTACTTCCATAGCATCCAGAGGTTCCTCCGGCAGTAGGCAAGAAATCAATTTCTCCAAAAACCCTTGTCGTATGTCCTTGGCTATCTCCTGGATGAGTACCATATTTACTTGTAGGATAATGACCGTCACTGAATGATGCAGAGGCCGTTGTATCCCATCCTCCTGCTTCAGAGGCTCCGGTTCCTCCACTTGCACATATAGCATACCCATCACTGTGCTTTTCTCCTTTATATGCTTTTCCTCCACTTGCATACAAATGCTCTTCAAAACTAAAATGAACATAAGTCTCTTCTCCGTCACTTCCATATTTTGGTGTTCTTCCTCCGGTCTTGATGCCTCCAGCTCCACCCTTCCCGACATATATCACAATCTCTTGTCCGGGCTTAACCTTAATAGCATCTCCATCTTTTACCCAATCATTCCAAGATCCAGAAGATTCATTTGACTTTTTATAAGTTTTTGTATATCCAGATCCTCCTCCGGCTGGGGATGCATACCCGTTTCCGCCTCCGGCGCCTCCACCAACAAGAAATACATCCATTTCATAACATCCTTCAGGAACAAAAAAACGATAATCTCCTGATGGATGAAACTCCTTCAAATTTAGAACTAATTCTTTCTTTTTGTTTGAAAAACGCCTTCTCATAAAAAAATATCTCCATTAGTAAGAGGTTTTACCCCCCCACCTATATATAATAACTTACTGTAAATCATATAATTATATTTAAAATACATAATCAAATAAATACAAAGAAAGAATCATTATGATATATACTACTCTCTTTCGCAGAAGTAATACAATCAACATCTTCATCTGCATTATTAACAAAATCCCTCATTCCATCGTATCTATTAGAAAACATAAAAACATACTTCTGATCATTTATCTGAAACTTGTATATAATACTCTGTTTTTCACTTGGAGCAGGATATGGGTCAAATTTAATCCATATTGCCATTGGTTCATAACCAGTATTACTTTTTGAAAACGAAAAAGAAACTGAACTCTGAGTATGAATATTAAAAGCTGTACCCTCTCCAAGCTGATTCAATACACTATTTATCTTATCCTGGCTAATTGTACTGGATTCGATTTTATTCATTAAATCAAATAACCTAAGTCGATCTCCAGACTCGATTTCTGTTTCCACATAATGATAAATAGCTCCACCACCAGATCTTTGTTCCTCAAAATATCTTCTCCTACTCATAATAATACTCCTTCCGATAATAACCGAGAAAACTAAACCCTTCCGACTCCTTCCTCAAAACATCATGCTTGTTCCAATACTTTTCTAAATCAAAAGCTTCTCTTTCAAATACGATGTTATGATATGCCTTGTCATGATCTCGATATATGCACAACCTAATCAGGTACTCAATCAAATACCATGCATAATATAAAAATATCGGAATAAGAGACAGCCACAACATCCACCACCCTGCATTACCGAATAAAAAGCACAATCCTATTGTGAGCAACGATATAAACATACCAAAATAAAATAACGTATGATACTGATTGCAATGTGCTTCCTCATGATATTCTGTCCTCAATGATATAGCATCACTTTCGGTGAATACGGCTCCAAACAGCATAATCGTTTTGTAGCCGTCAATGAACGTAAACAACTTAGCTATTTTTGATTTATAGTATATTTTCATTGTCAAAAATCATTTTATACCAATTGCATAAAATCAAAAACTCAATAGGAGAATTAACTCCATCCCATTCCCATTTTTCAAGATAAGATTTTAACTTACTTTCATCAACATCTTTACAGTCTTTAAGAAAAACAAGATGCGGCATAAACAATTCTCCCCCTTCCAAAGACTTATTAAATTTCTTAATTAACCTCTTTTGGAATTTAGGACCATACCATGATTTTTCATTTGTGGATCCAAGACAATAGTAAGAGTTGTTCTTAACCTTAATACCGAACCATTTACATATGTATGGATGATATACCCTATCTGCTAAGAATATAAATGGCTTATACCATAGGCAGTGCCAGAATGTACTACACTTGCCACCAAACTTCTTAAACGCCCATCTGAACCCTCCAGAGAAGTACCAGTTATTAGCACCTCTCTTAACCTTAACTTTGTATTTAAGATTCTTATTCCGGTTACTAACCCTATCCCACGGCTTGACCTTATCAGTATCCATATCAGGAAGAAACGTCCAATGATGAAGCAAGGCACTATAATAAGGATTATATATTTTATGACTGTTTCTAATAACATACTCAAAAATATCATATCCTGCTTGTCTGGCTTCTTCAAATCCATCATCTGCCAAATAAGCCAATATGGGAGCCAGATTCCATATTTGATCTTGTGATGTAAATGGGGAGAAACATGGATCTTCGTCTTTTAACTCTATACCATTAGTATATCCAGAACTTATCTTAGTGAGACCGAACTTATCGGCATCTTCGCTATGGATATCGTCTCTTAAGAAAAATCCTTTTTCGAATTTGAAATAAATACCTTTGTTATTATTAAAAAATAGATCATAAGTAGTATCGGCAAGACGGGTAAGTACCAGTATAGCATTACGAACATCATCTTCTGTCTTATTACCAAGAATCATTTCCGTATATACAAACTGAAGGTACTGAGCCAGGTTAATGGTTCCGTCGCCGACCCAACCTACCCCGTCCTTCACCGACGACAGCGGGATGCACGAGGCCTGTTCTGTGTAGCTGGAATCATAAACGAAATCCCGGTAAAACACCTCCTTGATCTTATTGTATTTATTCAAAAGACTTTCCATATCTTAACCTATAACAATAACACAATCACGCTTTTCCTTATTATAAACCATCGTACCCATCTTAGTGTACAAACCTTTTATATTTTGGTAATTGGTTTCACCATGAGCTGAAACGTTGGTAGTGATGCTGTCGGAGTAAACTTCCGTACCTCCTTCATTAATGAAATTAAATCCTTGTTTAACCATCTCTCCTCCAAGGTAGGCTGTAAAAGATACAACAACATTTCCTCGTCCTCTATTTCCATACCAATTACCATAGATGTCGGCATTGATATTAGGTTCTGACTCGTCCATACCTGGAGCTGACAACAAAGTCTTCATCTTAATAAGCGCTCCTTCAAGACCGGACTGCATGTTATCACCACCATAAATAAGGTAATCACCCACCTGTTGTTGGGTGGTAGCCCACTGCTTACTCCATCCCACAAACTTATTATCTACTTCTGATATGCCTGTATTTGTAAAACCAGTTGCAGTATCAAAATCGGAGCCGTCTTCTGATTCCCATCCGTACCTAAGAACAAGATAATCGAACTCAGGAATTACAACAACCTGCTCGCCGGCAGCTTGTGTTATTGTGACGTTCTTGCTCTCTCCACCGGCTGTCACCTTAGCTACGCCTCTACGATCTTCGGCTACCGGATTAGGTCCGGCTGTAAAAAGGATATTTGCCGGTCCTATGCCTCTCATTTTGTCGGCAGTGACTATTTCGCTTGCTTTAACCTCTAACATCTTATTTAATTTTAAATATTTCAAATACATATATCCAGCTCAACAAAAATACTATCGGGCAATACACCGTCTCTACCAAACTCGCATCTCCTTTAAATTGCCTGATTGACCAAACAATCATAGATGCAATAACGCCAGACAAGTATATAAATAAAACTACCTCAATCATACCAATTTAAGTATATCATCAATAACTGGATAAGCCTTAGCATATATCTCAAACTCGGCACGACGCCGCCTAAGAGGTTCGTACATGCCTTTTAATGTCATACCCATCATCTTAAGTTCGGTCTTAGCATTTTTCAGCTTAACCAAATCTTGCTGCGCATACAACTTGAACAAATCGGCGGCTCCTTGTGCCTCACCATTATACATCAGTTCCTCAAAGAATCTCATCTTTACAAAATTATCTACATAATCCAAGACCAGACCTTGAGGCGTATCTGGTATAATTATATTAGATTCTCCGTCGAAAGGAAGAGACCGGTACTGCATGTAAATAGGGCCATCAAAATTAGCATACAGGAATCCGTTTACGATATTTATCTCATACGGACTATCCTTGACCACCTTATTCCGGCATTTACTCAAACAAGAATCACGAAGCATAGGCTTGGCAAGACCTAACATCACCGGACGGTCATAATAGCAACGAACTTCATGATCGCGATCGTGAACATTGATATAAAATTTTTCAACTATCACTTTCTCACATTCGTCTTTACAACATTCATCACAAGAACACCACCTATAACTTCTTTCAGTGCGTTCTTTCCAAGCTATTGTATTTTGAAGCTCTGGTATTACCTTATCACCTTCCGGCACCTCATACCCTTTAAAATCACATTTAAAAGCCAGAATAAGATCAAAGTAATCACCAGGCATACGAGCCTGCCCTCGCTTGACATCCACTACCGCTTCCTTACGCATAGTAATATCGCCTCCAAGCTTCTTCAGGGCGATTTCTACCCATTTATAGATGGATACCTCATCTATCAGATCACGCTTGTCAAATGATCTTAAAGACGATTTTAACTCTATGATATAATCTTCGACTATCATTATTTTTTTTTAAAAAAAATGGAGGACAGGAAACGAACCTGACCTCCACAAAGATATAAATAATCTGTCTAATGCCCTATTTTGTATTTTCAAAAGTTAGGATCTTCAAACTTACCATACTTCAAGAAAAGACTCCTACACTTTTCCTTTATCCCCTTAAGTGTAGCCTCATATCCGGCTCCTGTCATGTAGATGGTTTGCTGATTAACTCTTTCCCCAGAATACTTATCCACAAAATAAGATCGATAAACACCAAATTTGTTTTTAACAATGTCACTGTATAACTCCCATCTACCCTGCCCATTCCTGAACATGAACTTGACTTCCTCAAGAAACAAACGGAGATTCTTTTCGGCGATGATGATCCCATTCTGCTCAAGCCTCTTTGAGACATCTCTGATCAACCACATGTTTTCATGATCAACTTTCTTGAACGACTCCGCAAACTCCACATCAGGACGCTGTTCTTCTATGGTCTTTATTGCCTGCTGTCTCTCCGCCTCTGCTTGCGCTCTCTCAGCTATAGCTTTGTTCTTAGCTTCAATTTCATCAGCTAAAGCTCTTAAGGCAGATGGATAATCTTTAGGGGTTATAGAATAAGAACCTGTTTTTCTTATAGAAGGAAGAACTTCTGATGTTACCCATTTCTTGAATTTTTTAGCAAAATCCATCTTTGACCCAAAAATCAAACTATACAATCCAGACTCATTGATTATCAGTATTTTAGTATTAGGAGTGTATGGGCGGAACGTTTCGTTCCATCCCTGAGTATCAGGCACTTTCATTATCATCCTATCGTCTTCATCAACGTGATCTCTTATTGCTTTTCTTGGATTCGTATATCCCAAAAATGAAGCTATAGGGGACCCTATAAAATACGGTTCATGATCAATGACAATAATTTTTAACTCTATAAAATCTGAATTTTTGAAAGATGATATAGTTTCAATCTCTTTACTAAATTCCATTTCGTTGGATTCTGACGTCAAAATAATGTTACTGTTCTTCGCATTGTTTTGAAAATTGTTTATCTTTGTTCCCATAATAGGAATGATTTTTTGTATCCGCCCGCTTGAGAAAGTAGACGGATATGCAAAAATAGCGATTATCCTGTATATAAAAAGGACAATCGCTATTTTTTTTCTACGACTTTCTATATCCTAAATCCTTGTCTTCGAAAACTCTCTTAATCTGGAAATCTTTAAACACCCTTCTTTTGGCAAGTATTTCATTGTACATAAATCGGTATCTCCATCCTTTATTCATTTTAACTCTTAGCTTCTTTTTCAAGCTATCTTGTATTACAAAATGGTAATATCTTTTAGAGTCTGCGAAATCCATAGCCAAGTGGTTATAGAGGTAGCCGTTGGTGCCAAGCCTGCTCACGATGTCCAGGTCCCGCCTTACGGGAAAGCGCTGACCGGGTATAAGCACATGGCATAAGTAACCCACATTATCTATATAAACACCAGCATCAGCTTCCACATAATGCTCTGATACGGTTTTCCATATAATAGACAACAGTCTTAAAACCTCTCCTCTGTCTCTTATCATGCCTTTCTTAAAACCATTCTTTCTCTTCATAAGACGATGGTAGTAGGCTGCAAAATACGGTGATTGTATTGATGTTTTTCTTATCATTCAAAAATGTAATTATATATTTTCAGATAATTAGCGTTAGAATATATTATTGTATCAAAATACTATTCTACATTTTCAAAGTCTACCGATCCTCACGGACAGGTAGACTTATATTGCAAATACAAAAAAAATTATAATAAAATCAATGAACAATTTGACTTTTTTGATTAGAATCAAGATTCGGATTTTCATCAATAGGAATCTGTAGCCTGAATGCCACTTCCTTTATTGTCTCTGCCACTACGTATTCAATCAATTTAATAGGGCAGATAAATTCGTATTCCCATTCAGACTCACACCCTTTAGGTGTAGGATCGCAGGCCATTAACTCCAGCGCCTTCTTTCTTCTTGTTGTAAAGAACTCTACGTTAATAAGCTCTATATGGAAATCCGGTATATAAATATAGTCGTTTTCTACATAATAAAAAGGACGACGTTCTTTAACGTATTTAGCATACGGTCTTTTTTGTTCATTACGATACGACTTTATTTCAGCAAACTTAAAAAATATGGTGTTATCTACGTTAGTCACCTTGGTAATAGCCGGTCTAAGGGCAGAATAAAGAAGTCCTGGAAGTTTATGCTTTGACCGCATAAGCGTATTACATAACGCAAATTCGGCATCGCAGCAAACTATTTTATCAACTTCAATCATCTCCAGGCAAGTAACGTAAGTTAGGAGCCGGTGGTCGCCAAGTAACGTTCCGTCATCCCACCTCTGTGCTGTATAAGATTCGGCTTTAGTTCTACCGATATTCAATATCCATCTCCGACTAACATGCGAATCTTTGTCAAGGGCATGAATACCGTTTACGACTCTTGATACAAATTCACCATTAGTGATCATGCTCCCCTCCTTTCTTTTGCTCTTGATTCTCTTGATTTAGCATTCAAGATCCTCATATAAATATCTCTTTCACTCATACCGGATATGGTTTTTATAGCCTCATCCAACATGACTTTCGTATATAAAGGTTTAGGGAATCCCTTTATCTTAACCGGATCAGGAACTAACTTAGCCTTACGATATTCATAAAATCTTTTAGAAGTTACATTAAGATAAGAAACAGCCTCTTCTCCGGTATAGTACTTAGCCGGATTAGCAAGCTGCGTCCATGTCTCAAGATCGTTGGCTGTAAGATGATCGCATTCCCCGCTTAAAAACATCTCCTTTATCTTATCGCATACCGCCGCACCGCTTTTACGCAGCGTCTCTGTCAGAATTTCTTTCATTTTCAAAACATCCTGTTTTAAACCTTAAAACAATAGAGGCAATGATTATCAAAAGAGTAACAGCCATAACAGACCACACTACGATATTGTGCTCAATAGGCATCTCAATATTAACCGTAACCCATTCTACACAGATATTAAAAATCATGCTATAGATCAATAACCTATGCCATATACAAAACCTGAACATTCTTGAAAAAGCCAAGAGAAATAGGTCCCATGATAGAGAATGACCTAATATCGGATACAGCCAATTAGTGATACTAAAAGGATAAAACTCATCAAAAATGCTGGCTAATATAATAACCTGCATCAACACAGGATAATACTTCACAAACGTCACACAGACATTCCTCTGTCCTTTGCTAATAAACTTGTTGCTCATAATATGTTGTTGTTATGTTATTAAAATGGGGAAGGCGATCAGCACCTTCCCCTGATTTTCAATCACTTTTTAGTGCTCGTCTTCTTTCTTTTCATCTTACCGCCAACACTACCGCCTTGACGCATTTTAGGTTTGTCTTTCTTATCGACTTCACCACCCTGACGAGCTTTCTTTTTACAAGCCATGATACTAAAAATTTAAAATTGAATGATGTGCAATATTAATCATTTTTATTCTAATAGACAATACTTAAAACACAATATTATAATCCAGCATAATTAGCAAGGGGAGGGAATTTAGTTCTCTCCCCTTGCTAATTATGCTGGATTAAGATCCATTTGAGAATAAGCGTATTTCAAAGTACCATTTTCATCACCACACTCAGCTCCATCTACGATAAAGTTGTAAGAAGCAGGAGATTTATTATATACATTGAAAACACCACCTTTCTTGGAGATATTTTGTTTTTCATACTGCCTAACAGTAGCGGTCTTATACACTTTGCCTTCGTAAGACACGTTTATAGTTCGTATATACCATGTAGTATCTCCATTCTCATCTCCAGAATGAACATATCCTGCCAATATACCACCCATTACAGCCCCGAAATACGAACAAGAGCTTCCGGATTGTTTTCTCTGGGTTGTTGTTCCGATGCTTATAGTAGCTCCAGATATCTCACGATAATCAGCATCCACCACCTTAATATCACAGGTGTAGATTCGGATATTTCCATTTTCATCACCAGTCCATTCGAATCCGGCAATACACTTACCGGCGCCAGGATTACAAGAAATATTATCCCTCCTATATGTAGCCCAAGAGCCGTTTTTCAATGTAATATGCGCCGGAACAGGTTTAGCCTCTGCCTTTCCTTCTTGGTTGACTGTTATGTTAACAGTCTTCCCAGACTCATTTTGCTTCAATGTCACAGTGCCACTTCTGGAAGATGAAGAGCTGTTTGCGGATGAGATTATTACAAATGAATAATCATAACCTGACAAAACAGGACAACTTACTCCTGATGGTTTTTCTGTAACTTCTGTAACCCAACTTGGCTTAGATGATACAGTGTATCCTATCTTACTTCCATTCTTTTTACTTTTTAATTGAATACATAAATATGAGTTATTTGCACCTCCATTTGCATCGGCATTCCAAGTGCTTTGGTTGGCACTAAACTCATAAGTGGCAGCAACAGCCTGTGTAATGTTAACGTTAACAGTTTTCCCTGATTCATTTTGGACGAAAGTAATAGTACCGGAACGAGAAGAAGAGGAAGAGTTAGCTGTCATAGTAATTTTAGCAAGCATACTCGTAGATGTCTGGTCTCTATAATCTACAGAACACCAATCAGGTTTAGATTGCACACTATATCCAATATACGATCCACTTTTGGTACTTGTAATAGTATATTGTATAGTTTGTGCTTCACCTGATCCAGACCATACTTTACCAGTTGTTCCATCTACAAACTCAAAGACATATGGCGCATATCCGCATTTTCCAACTTCATATTCGTATTTGTAGTCGGCATTACCACAATCATCATAACGAACGTATTTAACTTGATCATTCTTACATCCATTTTCTCGCCAAGAACCGTAAGATCCGCAATTACAGCAATTCCTACAACTTACAGAATATTGACGATCTATGCTACCAGAGCAGCTATCACGATAAGCATCATACTGAGTATGACCTACGCAATCTCCTGTTCCGTAATAAGACCAGTCTGTACAAGATTCTCCACCTCCATTAACCCATCTTGTGTTGTTGTAAGAAGAAGAACATGGATTGGTGTCACGTTGTTGCTTCTGAGACGTACAACCGTCGCAACGGGTGCTTCCGGTATCAGACCAAGAAGGTGTTGTGCTATCAGCTACGCAATCACCGTTTTTGTTAGCTACTGCCTGACCTTGGGAATTTACAGCATCTCGAGCCTTCTTATTAGCATCAGCTTGACTGATATTGGACGTAAATGGACCACCTACTTGGTCCTGGGTTACGGTAACAGACGAACCATGCTGACAGCTTCCGCAATTGTTTCTGGTGAAGACCTTACTTGCCTTACCGGTCCAAGTACAAGTTCCCTGCGCGTCAGCAAGAGCCTGACCCTGCTGTTCGACGGCAGCCTGAGCCTTGCTATTTGCGTCTTCCTGACTTACGGTAGACGTAAAAGGACCGCCGGTTACATCATCCTGATCTATGGTAACCTTAGATCCGACACCGCCGTCAGCACACTGTTTTGTAAATTCCTTGCTATATGTTCCGGTCCAGGTACATACCTTATCTCCACCTTCTACCCAACGTTCATTTTCTCCACCATAGCATTCGTTGGTATTAACCTGTTTTTTATAGGATTTACCACCTTCGCATTTGGTTTCAAGTGGTTCCGAATCTTCCCATACAGGATCGGTGTTATCTGTTTCACATGTTCCGTTCTTGTTAACATAAGCCTGGCCTTGGGCTTCTACGGCTTCCTGAGCTAATCTATTTGCTTCTTCCTGGCTTTCATTAGAATAGAACGGTCCACCTACCATGTCTTGTGTTACGCTCATCGGAACACCATGCTGACATGATCCGCAATTGTCTTTTGTAAACTGCTTGCTATATACGCCTACGAACCTACATTTACCTTTTTGGTTAGCAATAGCCTGTCCTTGAGCTTTAACAGCTTCCTTAGCCTTATTATCAGCATCCTCTTGACTTACGAAAGAAGTAAAAGGATTGCCTTCAACATCAGCTTCACTTACCTCTACTTCCGTTCCTGAATCTGGTATCTCACAGTCGTTCTTCTGGAACGTTTCTGTGTAATGACCGGTCCAGCTACAGACCTTATTCCCGCCATCTACCCAACGTTCTTGATTGTGAGTTTCAGAACATTCGTTAGTATCACGTTGCTTTTTCTGAGACTTACCTTCATTACATCTAAGTTCTTCAGGAACAACGTCTTCCCATACAGGATCGGTGCTAAGTGGCGTACAGTTACCGTTTTTATTAACATAAGCCTGGCCTCCTTCTTCTACGATCCTACGAGCTTCTGCGTCTGCCGCCTCCTGGCTTTCTGTAGACGTAACAGGACTACCGTTAACCATTTCGGCCGTAACTTCCATTTCTACGCCCTTATGACAAGCTTCACATTCAGGGACGAATTTCTTGCTGTAATGACCGGTATAGACCGTCATATTCTCGCAATTACCCTTACTGTTAGCAATAGCCTGTCCTTGTTCTTTGACAGCAGTCTTAGCCTTGTTATTGGCATCATCTTGACTTACAGTGGATGTAAATGGGGCACCCACTACATCTTGTTCGGTTACAGTAATCTTAGATCCTGTCTGACCTTCATTACAATCGTTTTTGGTAAATTCTTCACTGTATTTACCAGTCCACGTGCAATGTCCGTCCCGGTTGGCTATGGCCTGGCCCTGCTGCTCGACGGCAGCCTGAGCGAGCGCGTTAGCCGCCTCCTGGCTTTCGTATGAAGTAAAAGGACCACCGGTTACATCGTCTTGGTCTACTGTTACCTGCGAACCTACGCCTTCTCCTTCACAATTGTCTTTTGTGAATACCTTGCTATATACACCAACAAATTGGTTTTTATCTATGCAAGTACCTTTCTTATTAGCAAGATCTTGTTTCTGTTCTTCCATAGCGGCCTCGGCCAACGCGTTAGCTGCCTCCTGGCTTTCCCTTGATACAAAAGCATCTGGGTATCCGGCAAGATCCTTTTCAGTCAAATCAACGAAGCTTCCGGTCTGAGATTCGGCATCGCAATCATTTTTCTGAACACGAGCCGAAGCCTTTCCAACGAAATAATTTGGATCAGTAACGCATTCTCCATTCAGGTTGGCTTGTTCCTGACCGTTTTTCTCTATATCATCAAGAGCTTTCTGATCAGCATCTTCTTGACTTACGTCTGATGTGTATTTACCAGCTTCTACTGTGTAAGTGTAAGGAGCTCCGATAAAACCATCTTCGCAGTCATTTTTATAAAATACTTTTGACTTCTCTACATTATACCATAAATTTGTTTCACATGTACCATGCTCATTAGCATAACCTGGACCTTCAGCTTCCAAGGCATCCAAAGCCTTCTGATTAGCATCCTCCTTAGAAACAGAAGAAGAGAAGCGGCCGGCTTCTACAACGTACTCTACCATAGATCCAACTTCAGTCACTTCACAATCTGTCTTTTGGAACATCTTGGATTTCCTGTCATTGTACCATTTTATGGTATTGCAAGTACCATGAGAATTAGCATAGTCTTGACCTTTGGCATTCAACTCAGCTTCAGCCTTACGGTCAGCATCTTCTTGGCTTATGGTAGAAGAAAATTGCCCGGCTTCGATCGTCATCGTAACCAAACTTCCTTCTTCGGTATCAGGATCGCAGTCGTTCTTTCTAAACGACTTTGATTTCTTGACATTGTACCATAATATGGTTATACAACGACCATGCTCATTAACCCAGTTCTGACCATTTTGCTCAATATCTCTCATAGCCTTGTCATCAGCATCAGACTGAGATATGATAGACGTGTATTTTCCGGCCTCAACAACGTACTCAAGCTCTTCCCCTTTCTCTGTCTCAGGATTACATCCTTCTTTTGTAAAAAGAGCCGACTGTCTTTTATTTCTATAAACTACCTGTTCCTTTTTTTTATGAACTACCGTACATTCTTCAGATACGCTACCATCCCTGGAAGACACTCTTATCTTGACACTTCTGTTGGCACCAGTATCATTTTCATCAAAGTAAACATTAACCTTACTGTTAAGACCGCCTTCTTTCTTATCTATGTTCGCCCAACAATTATCTGCTTTCATTCCTAATCCTCCATCTTAAATTTTCAGGATTTGTACTTACGTTGATTACCTCCGGTGATCCATCTGAATCAAGATCAACAACATCCTTGTCCAGGTGAATTTCCTCCTTATCCACAGACTCGCATTCAACTATTTCAATAACATAATCTTTTATATTACTTTCTATACTTAACTGCGTGCTTGTTTCATCACCCTCAATTTGTTCAAATTCCTTATCCAATTTAATGTAAGGAACGACCTTTCCAGGCTGATAAATAGGAATCAGTACACCATTTATAGTTATGTTCTCATTAACTTCATTCCCATCCTCATTACCAGGCATGGAAACAATCATCGAAACCTGGAACGTGTCTTCAAGACCCGGATCACCAGGGAAACCATAATCAAGCCTAATATCATTGACATCAATATTTAGACCAGAAGCGGTGGTAAATGCCTTTATAACACCCTTTATACCACTATCTCCTGTAATAAGGGCATTGATAGAAGCGGCGTTGGTAGTAATAAGGATCTGCTTATCTCCACCAGATATAGGGAACTCCAGCCTACTAACCGACACTTCTGTGATCTTAATACCTTTTTGCTTGAAAGTAATGGCTTTCATGCTTTCGGTATCGGACTTCTTCACAATTCGGATAGTGATCCTATCTTCCCTTCCTTTCCAAGATGGAGCATCGAAATTCATTTTATCACGACCGACACCTTCCTTCTTATCTGAGGTAAGCCAAGAACCATCATCCATCTTATATATTCTTTCTTTGCTCATAATAACCCTCCTTCATTAAAGTGTCAGTTCCCATTCAACGCCATCATCTACCACAACCTGTACCGTAGCCGTACCGCCTGTGGCTTCAAATGTTATGTCAGTAGGAATAACATCAAATATCTCTTGTACGCCAACACATCCTAAGCCGCAGATAATATCCTTAAACCATTCCTCTTTAGCGTATTTTTTAAGAACTTCTTTAAAGAACTCACGAAGCCAATCTGAATCAATAGATTCCTTAAGTATGGTTTCTATTATTTCCTTAAGCCAAGATTCGTGCATTTCCTCTTTCAGAATCTCTTTAATAAGCTCGACAATGGTTTCTTTATCTAACTTATCAGAAGGCACAGAGCCATCAACGAGATTACCCCCACATATAAATCCTTTGCATTTTTCTGCCATTTCTTATCCTCCTAAATTAACAATGGAACCCATAAGAACTATTTGCTTCTTCTCGGTACACAACCCTCACTTCAGCAAGTTCATCCTGTTGACACATATCCCGGCAGAACCTAACAGTACGACCCTGGACTTTATACATATCAGAAGGTACGACACCCCCGCAATAAGATACAAGCAAAATCTCTGCCGGATCTTTCTTTAGAACCACATGAGAAGTACCGTCAAACACTTCTGTATTGACAGATCCACTTACGTTAATAGCCCTTGAAACGTATTTAGCTAAATTAGCTAAAGCTCCATCTAAAGGCATACCATGATACAAACCAGCTTCTTCTATAGTTTCTCCATCATAGAATATGTTAGAAGAAGGAATATTGCAATGATGCGGGCGTTCGCACCCACCATGACTGCCAAAACAACCGTTACCTGTTATTGCCATTGTTACTCAAAATATTTATTTTTTGTTTTAAAAATTCTATTTCCCTATCCTGGTATTCCATACGGCATATCATTGCATTGATTAAAGCCGTAAGATCAGATTTCTTAGCCAGACTGAAGTAGCCAGCGTTGATGCCGTCCGCACAGTACACGCAGTTCGTGCAGGTGTATCCGTCCGGGCATGGCACCGGCGTCTCGTCCACATGTGGAACATATACGTGTTTGCCACTTAAATCCTTACCAATTTGTGCACTCTTTTCCATTTTGAAGTTGTTTTTCGAGTTTTTCAACCCTTTGTTTTAAAAGCGTATTTTCTTCAACCATCCTATCCAAAAACTTATCTATGTTTTCGAAAACCAGTTCTATATTATGTATAACCTCATTATAAGGCATACCTGGAGTTAATTTGGATATGAATGTCTTGCATCCTGTATAATGAATGCAATGATCGCTTAAATGACCATACGGGCAATCGCATTCTTTTGGAAGAATCTCGCAATTGTCCGTACAGTCATTACATGGATCAGACCCGATGCAAATATTAGATCTCAGAATATCAGGTCTGTCATCTTTACAAGTATTACACGTATTCATGACTTATCTTTTTTTTTGGTGCAAGATAGCAATTTTCATCCACACCATCACAAAAGAATGTCAATCTATGTATTCCAGACGGTTAGTACTGCCCTTAAAAACGTATCCACATCTGTTTTCTATCTCTACATCAGTAATAGGAAGAATAGCATCTTTGCCATAAGTAAGTTCACATTTTGAAATAAAATTTACTATACCTTGATAATTACCGTGAAATTCCCTTGCAAGTTTCCTGCCTGTAGGAATCCCGTCTTTATTCGTTTCAGGAATGCCTATCAAGCACTTTATCCAGTTCGGCTCATTCTTATTATTGCTTCTTATTTCATAATTTATGATATCAAATACAATACCTTCAAGGTTTTTGACATCAATATTGTCCGCATCCATTTTCTTATCAATACGGATCGTACTTGTTAAATCTCGTAATTTCATGATACTTTCTATTTTAGACATTAATGAATAACTATCACAGTGTTTTAAGAGACCAAAGTAAGAAGCCCAACTTTCGTTTGTAATACACTTCTTTGCGTCTTTGGCCACCCTCTCCCTTATTCTCACATAACCTTTATTGTGTTCGGATACACCTTTGTTGTTACGGTGGAAAACATACCCGCAAAAATCAAGAGGTTTATCCATGTCTGTTATAATACAAGTATGCCTTTTAGATCTTATCTTAAGCTCATACCACCAATAATTCTTAATCCTCCATTTGGTAGTATTAGCATCCTCCTTAGTATAAAAAGCAAGGAAATTATCATCAGCATACCTCAATGAAAAAGGAGCCATTCTCTTTACAAGATTATCGAAATCTTTCATAAGGAGATGATGGATAAAAGGACTTGTAGGAGTACCTATAGGTAGCTCTCCAGATACAAAGCTTACGTCTATTACAAAATCTATAAACTTTTTATTTGAAATAAAGTTCTTAAGCACTTTTCTAAATACCTTATCTTTTGCATGATTGTAGCATTTACGTTGATCTATAACCAAGCAATACTTCAAATCAAGTCTATCATAATAAACATGCTTCATCTTTTTAATAAGAGACTTCGATTTAGACGATGCTGTTATGCCAAATCCTGGCTTGCAATTAAGACCATTCATATTATCCTTCTCATAATACAAAGGACCTAACTTTACTAAAACAAGATGCTGATAGATTCTGGTGGTAAGGTCCGGACTGTTTATTTCACGAACCTTACCATTCTTGTTTTCTTTGATAAGTTTGCGATATTTGATTTTGCTAACATAAGTACCATCTAAATACCATTCATACAATTTTAATGAATTACCATCAAAATCAGAATTGAAATTAACAACATCATTCTTTTTAGAATGGTTTTTAAATGCTGCTTCGCATGCTTCTCTAATATCATCCAAACTTATATCTATATAGTTTGAAACTGATTTCGGTTGTGGGCTAATGACGGGCTTACGACCGTCGCGCATCTCTATCATATTTTTATCATATAATCTCATACGCTTGTCTTTTATTGATTCTCCACTCCTGGGAAAGATTAAAAAGAATATACCCATTTTTTTTAGCCCACACAGGGCAAGGCCGCAATTGTTGCGATTCGTATTAGAAGTGGCGTTATTCGCATTCAGATTACGAGGCGAGCAATTACTGTTGTTCGCATTACCGCCGAAACGAGCAGCCAATTCTTTTTAACCTTTTTCTCAACCGTTATTTGCTATTTCAGAGGTCAGATCCCAATGTAAGACTTGTTAGCAGACTAACGGATTTCATTGAATAGCTTTTTTATTGTTTATAATGTTAACTATCTCTGTTGTCTAATGACGTTGCAAACGTATGTATAATATTTTATAGCTACAAAACAATTTGTATTAAATATTTTAAATTTTTGTTTTGTAGCTATAAAATATTATATTAACAAGATACGGCTGCTCCGTAAGATAGTATAAGGCTGCGCCTTAGCGCTGCGCTTATGATGGCTGCGCCATCAATGGGTTGCACCCATTAAACCTGCGGTTGACTGACGTCTAATAACAACTGGGCAAGGCCGCAATAGTAGCGAGCCGTAATAGAAGTGGCGTGAGACGCATACAGAGTACGAGGGGAGCAATGACTGTTGCTCGCATGACAGCCGAAACGAGCAGCCACTCTACTCCTTAAACCGATAGCTGAAGCCCAGTAGCAATTGTCCCATGTATAAAAACATTCTCCTGATCCGATACCTCCGCCTTTTTTATCTTTCCATCCAGTATAAGGAATACGGTGTAAAGCATAACTATCTCCTAAATTTTGGGTAGTTGCCACCTTTTTGTATTTGGACTCAAAATCAAAAACCTCACCATTATTTATAGTAGACCTTTTCTCATATGTCCATTTCTTTTGATCTGGCTCTATATAGATATCAATAGTATTACCTATACGAGTAACATTAGGATCATTTAAACAAGTCTCTACCTGTTCGTATCCCCCTCCACAATATCTAAAGACATCTCCAGACAAATTCATACCGTCGTATAAAGACATCCTTAAAATAATTTCCAAATCAAATTCTGCTGGTTCGTCATTTTCATCTAAGGCTGATATGGTACCAGTCATTTCCTTAAACACAATAACATTCATATGACCTTCAGCCATACTCTTGGCTCCCTGGACGTTCTTATACCAGTATTTTCCTCCATAAAAATCAAACTCTGATCCTTCTTCTACGCCTGTCTCAAATGCAAAAGAAGCCGCCATCTGGCTTTCCATGCACTGTTCTTTAGGATATTCTGAATTTATGAGGTAAGAAAAATGAGTTTTTTTAGTAGGTTCATAATGTATAATAGAAGAATTTGTAGCCCATGATCCATACAACCACGTCTCTTCTCCTTTTTTACGATACTTTACACCTCCGTATTTGCGATAATTGACATCATTACCTACTCCGGAGTTACTTGATATCCCTGATCCAAAAGTATCCGTATTAACCAAGTATTTAGTACCGTACAACATTTCAAGGTGTATGATATAAGCATTCAAGGTCAAAAACCCACCTTCAGAAAAAGGATAAGAAGATTCAGGATCTACGTTATTAGCCCTCGAATACTTAGCTATATTGATTTGATTTACATCATTGCATCTCGGATAAGTTCTTCCATTTAAAAACATTGTGCAGGCGTTACCAACTCCGGCTCCTGATTTACAATTTATTTCTCCTTCATACAAGAAAAAGAAAGATCTTGCCTTGGAGTCTACTGTACATACCGGTCCAGGAGATAAGGCCGTGGGCGGCAGAACAGGGCACGTCTGGCGCAGGTCAAGTCCGTCCAGCATAGGAACCGTGTCCGCGTCGTACACACCAGACCATATTTTCCCGCTTTTACCAACTACCTTATCAACTACGTACAGGCTCTTGCTACATCCTAAGAATATACTATAATTCTTTGAAGTAGTCTCCCAAGGTCTTAAAATCCTTACCTCTGATCCTGAAGCATTATAAAGTTTTTGACTAATGCCATACTCTTCATAAAAAGCCTTAGCGTCAAATGCTCCGGCATCACAATACTTATTTTTATGACCGTTATCCAAATACAGTTCCACATCGCATTCGGCTCTCATTTCCTCGGTTATGCCTACCGTAGGAGCAAAATCTCCGTTTTCAAATCTAAGGAGATTGTTCTTACGAAGCTTTCCGACCGGACGTACTTTGTCTCCGGTATTTTGAGTCATGTCTATAAGGTAAAAATCCCAAGAAGGGAGAAGGCTTTTGTCGCCAACTGATTCCGTGGCTTCTGGAGGAAGCTGATCCTCAGCCCAAGCGGATGCCGATCCTGAAGCACCTTCTTTAAGAACGCTGAAAGTGTTACCATCAGACAAAACAAAAGGCTCAGATTCCTCCCCTTTCTTCGATAAAAACTTTTCCCTTTTACCAACTTGATTAACGACGATGTTCTTCTTAGCCTTATTCCCTTCATCGGAAATAGTGTAATTCAAAGTCGTATCAAGACCTTCATTTATTTCAGAAAACACCGACACCAGTTTATCATTCTCGCCTTCTGTCGGATTAAATTTTACGTTGCTCATTTCAAAAATCAAATTGACATTTATCAACAACAGGCTCACATTTGGTATTTTCATTAACCCATTTCATGCCCTCTTCTTCCAGTATCTTCTTAGCCTTTTCATTAGCATCATCAACGCTAATAAAAGACGTTACGGTACCGGCGTATATCCTCCTGTATTTCTCAGGAGCCTTCCATCCTTCCTTACAACGTTTACTAAACCAGCCATGCTGATCTTCGTTATAATAAACAGTCTTGCATACCCCAGATTCGTTGGCGGCAGCCTGCCCTTCTTGATCAAGGATCTTCGCAGCTTCGTAGTTGGCTATTTCGGTACTGAACTTAGACCATACACGCCCGGCCTCTACCACGTGATGTGTGGGTTGTTCTTGTTTTTGACCATCAGGACAATCATTTTTAAAGAAATCCCCTTCCTGTCTTGTGTTATAATATACCTCGCAACAGCCACCTACTTTATTAGCATACAACGGACCTTCTTTCTCCGCAAACTCTTCCGCTTTCCTATCTGCATCATCTTGGCTTATATCCGAACAAAATTCAGCCTCATGAACGATAAACGTTTCTTCAGAACCAAGATCTTCCGGACAGTCCGATTTCTTGAAAGCTTTTCTGTATTCTTTGTTGTAATACATCTTTTTCATGACAAGATCTTATTAAGTTCTTCTTTAAATTTCTGAATCTCGTCCGGGCACAACCCGCATTCCCCCTCACATACGATTCTTCTCATACGATCTATTTTAAGAACCATATCCATATCAGGCTTAATACCTACCTTATACTTATGATATTGTAGATACTGATCAGCCTTACATGCTATAAAACGATCAGCACACTCACATAAGTAAGATGAAGGGAAAAGAATTTGCTGTGTACTTCCGGTAGCTGCCATGTCACTTCACGGTAAAATACCTGGCGTATTCTTTATTTATATATTCAGAATAAGTAGCAAGATCATCAGGATCCGGGCACCCGTTCTTCAAATTAACAATCCAGCCTCTTACCAACTTTTGAATATCAGCATATCTTTTACTTACACCCCCTACAAACCTAAATTTTCGATGAAGGTCTATGATTTTCTTGTCCAAGACAGCAAGTTCATCATATTTCTGAATACAAGCCGCATTAGAATCAGCTTTAGGTGTCGTATTCGACTGAGGCTTTATAGCCCGACTTTTATTAACAGAAGCGATGTTGCTTCTTCCGCATCCACATCCCATAATTTATTGATATTTAATTAATTATATTTTACAACCACAATTTTCACAATTATTGAGAACATAAATCAATTTAGATGCTTTTTCATATAATTGTTTTACGTTTTCAAAATTCCCTAATCTCATATTAGCTTCAGCCGCAGCCAGAAGAAACTCTATTTCTTTTATTTTGTCAATAACGTCATCATCCTCATGATCACATAACACAGTTGACCTGGCCCATATCTTATCTATGTTAAGACGGATCAGGTCTGTTTTTAAATACTTTCTGTTAAATGAATAAGATGAAGGACTACCTTTTATGGTAATATCGTATATACCATCTTTTAGGTTTTCAAAATCATTTCCACGACCGGGATTTATGCCAAGGGTTTTACTGTTGAATACATTCAGCTGATTCTTACCAAGATAATAAACATACTTATTCTCATCTTCAGGTGGTACAATCTCTATAATAGCCGGTCTGTCTGCCAATATCCCCCATTCCGACTGATCGGCTATGCGAAGCGTTTTAGGGTTGTTTGTACTTACAACCTCAAAATCAAGATGGATGTTGTTCATGCTCTCTTCCCACCCCATTCTGGTAAGGGAATCATCGTATCTGGCTGTTATATCGGCTCCCTCTACCTCAGTGCTATTAACACGTACCTCAGTACCATTTATCTTGACTCCTACTATTTGGGCTACCAACGACTTAGCCATACCAAACATAGGAACAATGATTTCCCCGTTGTAATCAGTTCCTTCATTTGGATACTGTACTACTTCCGTCTTGTACAGACCGTCATTTCTTCTGGCTACTATTCTAATAACCATCTGATTTTCTACATCATAATCGGTCATTACTATCCTGACATAGAAAATGTTATTTCTTATCTGTGGTAAAATATCGATATAGTTCATACCTTATCTTTTTCTACAAAGATAAGTAAATGAGGTGATAAAAGTTTAAACTATTGGACATTAAATAAAAGGTGAGGTGATTATCACCATATCCGATAATAGACCACAGCGCCTAAGTAGGGGGAGAAGCCCTCGCGCCCAACCCCATACCCCGCCGCCAGTCCTATGCCCCAGCGCCGGCTCTTTTCGTATATTATTTCTTTTTTGTGGTAGATGATCATCGTATCCAAATTGGGTCTGTATCCGCTTATAACAGCCCGATAATCATCTGTGCTGTATGTTTTTCTTTGTATTGGAATATTAATGTAAACAGTGTCTTTTATCGTATCTTTTTTAACTATAGCATCCATAGGGAAAGGTATCTCTACCTCCCCTACGTCAACTATATACTGAGGCACAGGAATAGGATGGATAACGGTGTCTATTACCGTATCTATTTCTATATCATGTATTATCTCCTGATTCTTGCATGTTTTACCAAACAAGAAAGACATAAAACACAATAGGAGAACTCCTAATACATGCCCTACCCTCATTTTTTGCAAACACATTTATTACCCTCCTTTTTATTATCTAAAAGATCTTGTATTTCACCATTTTTTATACCTTCTTTTAACTCTTCTCCAAATGGAACTTTTTGCCACCAACTCACTTTGCTAAAGAAATATTTAACGCCTTTTACTATCATCAAATCAGGTGCAAGATCACCAAAACGCTTAAATGCCATTCCACCATATAATATTAAGGCGAATATCGTAATCCACTGGAGAAGCATATCTATAAATTCTGGAGATTTATGACCTCCCATAGACATAATAAGATCCATTCCGGATATGGTAAACAACCCGAAAGAGCAGGCCGCGAACTCAAGAAGGATTTTCAAAACTCCCATTTCGCTTATGCATGTCAATATCTTAAAAGGCCTCTTTCTCTTTCTTCGGATATAGCAGTGTTTGATACTTTTTATAGTAGCTAACAAAAGATTTATAGCTAATATAAACAATATAGAATATATAAGGTGGTGAATCTCCTGGAAATTCATCCACAATGCTGATAATCCGGAAATGAGAAAAGCCCAGAAACTTTCTAAATTCATCCTTCCTACAAATCTGTAAGCCATATTAGAACATAGTTACTTTCTTGCTACTTCCAAGAGAGTCATATACGTCAATATGGACCCAATTGGTACCTGATTCTAATCTAATAGGACAAGGAAGTAAATCCTTAGACTGGATTATTTTATCCCTTGCCTCTTCTGCTGTCATTCCTTTTGCATCAAAATCAATAGCAGCACCAAGCATGTGGGGACTAATATACAATGATCCAGAAACAGTCTTAGACTTAACTATATCTGATATATTAGTCCTAAAACCACGTTCATCAAACCTACCTCCAGACTTCCAAGTATTAACTATCATAGGAGTCTTCAATATGTCTTTCCTAACCACCAGTATAGTATGTAATAATTCAGTTCTTAAGTATCTCCAGCAGAGATCTTTATCTCTGTTGTATTCTTTAGGACCAACTAATTCAACAATACTAAAATACTGACTTAACTCTTTTATAATATCTTCTCTTGTCATAACTTAACCTTTTTTACAAAGATAATTAGAACCTTATTGAATATAAAAAATAAGATAGTGTTTGATTAAAACAAAAAAGGCTCCTGCACAAATATCATGCACAGGAGCCATACATAACATAACAACAATTCACAATCCTAAACAACCTTAACATATCCGGCTGATACAAGATCAGCAAGATTTTCATAAGCTAAAGGAATGCCTGAATCTCTTATGCAAAGATACTTTATTTCTTTATCAATATAATACTTTCCGTTCTCTAAAATAGAATTATATACCCAAGGAATAGGATCGTCTATTGTACCTGAATGCTTTTCTTGAACAACCATATACAGGCTTTCAGCTCCACCTCCCTGACCAGGAACCCAGTCGGCTTGGAGATTGTGATCTTGCCTTACTTCAAACAAAGTCCAATCCAAATCCGAAGATTTGTTTTTGCTACGGAGACGCTGCCCTTTTACAACAGCCGTTCCCATAGGAAGACCTTTGTCGCCGTAAACTCCATCCTTATCCCAAATAGGATACAATCCCTTTATCTTAAGAGCAAGATTCTGATCAGTATTTTCCAGCATAGCCGGCGTATTGATCATCGCCCTCATATACATAGCCGTAGCCTTCTCAGGATCATTGGCTTCAAGGATCTTATTTTTTTCTATTATCTGATCCTTTGTCCTTACTAACTTTTCAGGATAGCCTTCATCCACTTTCATAGACTCAACTTCACTCCTATCGGTTTTAGAAGCTATTTCCTTTTCTATAGCAGCAGTACGATCATTGCACTCAGATTCATATACATGCATTTCATTCATTACCGTATTAGCAATATCAAGCTCGTATTCTGAATCTGCTACAGATACGGTATATATTCCGCTTCCTTTTGCTACATCAATATCATTCTTTACCCTATAACGCATATTCTCATTATACCATACAGACTTACCGTCTAAGCTGTATGTTCGAACAGAATCAGAATAAGCATATTCGCGAGCTTCCTTAACTTTCTTTTCTTTGGCTATAGCAAGCAACTCTTCTTCTGTCGGTCCTGGTGGCTCAGGATCAAGCTGCATAGCAATAACTTCTTTTACACTCGCTTTAGGATTGTCTTGATGAAACTGTTTCTGTTCTTCATCAAGTTGAACCCATTTCCCATCCAAGAAATCTTGATAAGAATATCCTACTTCATAAGAAGATGGATCCAAATCATATCCTTCCCAATAAAAACCTTTTATATTATTATTTACGTAAACCATATTCTATCCTCCCTATTAAGCATTTTCACCTACTCTTATAACCAGCTTATCATTGATATACCAGATACTTAATTCAATAAAGCTATTGGCCGGTATCGTAACACTGTCACCTGACATGCTCTGGAACTGTCCAGTAGTAGGAAGCGGCTGCGTAATGTCAGAACCGGTAGTGTTGTTGACACGAACCTGCCACTCTCGTCCTGCATCCGATGATGATACGGACATAGACAAAGAAGTGGCAGCAGATACATTTGCTATAATATTATGAACACTTGTAGGAAGATTTTCCAATGTTGTAACAACAGAAGGAGTTCCTGCCATAAAATCCAGAAAAGAAATGCTGGCTTTTGAAATAATAACATTAATACCACTATATGTAAAACTTTTATCCTCATTTAATACAATGAACACATTGAAGAAACTCAACCCGTTTCCATCATTAAAACAAGAAATAAGTTCAATATTGTAAGTATTTTCGTCTTTAGATATTACCATAGGCACAACTTCGCCACTAATCATTCCTACAACAATCTTATTCTCATAAGCCGAAACAACGCTATTATAGACATCATCACTTACGGTTCCTGAACTTCCAGAAAACTGATCAAGATCTAAAAACGTCATTTCTACACCAGTACTTACCATACCAATAGATTCCAAACTCTTAACTCCTTCTGGATCTGTAACCAAAATATATTCATTATATACATTGCCAGTTTTAGTAGAAGCTAAATCATCTTTTACAAGATACATGACGTTATCAGCAGCCTCATCTACATTCGGCAAAACAGTAACAATTTGCTTTTTCCATCCAGCAGCAGAAACAGCATTATCTACGTACTGCTTTGTTATATGATCTCCCCATGTCATGTCACTAAGAAGAGTCTTGCTACCGTCTTGACTTCCGGCAGGGGGAGCCGGGATAAGGCCTCCCTTGCCCGACTCCGAACTTGTTCCAGGAGCGGCCTGCACCACATTCTCAAGTCTGGAATCAACCTCCTGGCCTTCGAATTTACTGTTATAACCTATTTCTGCCATATTTATTTTTTGTTAATTTTATCCAACAACTTCTTGACCTGGTCTACGATGTCCATCACCGCACCAACCTTGTTTTTTACGTCCTCAACCTTCTGATCGATCTTAGAATCCAAAGCCTTTAAACGATCTTCGTTTTTACGATACACTAAATACAGGGCTAAACCGATGATTGCTATCGTAAGGATATTAGCCAAAACGCATCCGATTATTATCTGAAACATGATGATTATATGGTAGATAACGCTACCACACGCTTTAATTATTCAACTTTTTACAAATATAGCAATTGTCTCAACCATAACAAGATCAAAGACGCTCGTTATTAACATCGGACACCCATTCTTTAGATGAAAGAACAGATTCAAACTCAGAAGAAGGACTGTCATATACCGGATACGGATATTGAGGATCATCATCAGCCTGCGCGTCTAAAGACTTAAATAGATGGTCATAATGCTCTACGTGTAAAATAACCTTAGAGCCGTCTACGCTCGCTCTTAGGCTACCTATTCCTAATTCACGTCTCTTTTCTTCAGATACGGAATCATATACTTCTTTTGGTATGATAATGAATTTCATATTATTTTGCTTTTAAAGTTTGTAAATAGTTGTAGGCTTTGATACAGTCGTCTTTGGAAAGAATCTGATTGTTGTAGATGCCGAGAAATTTAAATGCTAATTGACAGAAATAAGATGTCTCATTACTTGATGTGCCAATTTTTAATAAACGTTCTAAAGCTCGAATGGTTCCTATTTCAACATGATATTCATTCCATTCGGCATCATATATGGTACCATCTGATGAAAACGCTTTTATAGATGATGTAATCACTCTTAATGAGCTGCCACCTTCACCCATTGTGACAGCTATCGTCCCGGAACCTTGATAATTATACACAGTAAATATATTGCTTGCAAGAATACCACTTGCTACAGATACTTTACCTAAAAATACAGTATCGGTTATAATAGTCCATGTATCTGTAAATGCGATTGATTCAGCACTGACTACCTTATCATCCACCCCATCAGTAACCAGATAGCCAGCATATTCACCTTCTTCATTGTAGCCACTCCCTTCTACAAACCCAAAATTAGACAGTACAAGATCATTACTATTGCCCGTAATGTTGGCAATAGTAGCACGATCTTCGTCCTCGTTGGTTTTGCCAGTGACTGTCCATGCTTGATCAAAGAATAACCAAGGATAGGTTTTAACAAAGTAGTCTTTGATCTTGGTCAGTTCTTCTTCGGTGGCATCGTGGTCGAGAAATACAAGTTCCCAGATAGCAACATTACTATAACTTTTACTCCATTTACCAACTTGTAATAAATTACTACCTTCTGCATTTGTTCCAATATTTAGTTTTACACCATCATATTGTTTAGAAGTTTGTGTTGCTAATATTCGAGAAGCTTGTATTCCAGTTGCCTTACCAAAATTCCAAGTATCCTTGTAATTATTACCTTCAAATATAAAAGAAGTATTTGGTATACTGTCACCGTTAGCAGTCAAATAAGCAGTTGATTTCTCTACAAGATACTGTCTCAACGCCACAACCGTATATCCCTTTTCCTTAGTCAGAACAGGGAAGTTATCACAAGTACCATAATCGTCTACTCCGTCAAAGACGAGTGCGCCGGGGTAAATATCACTAATACCCGATCCTTCCTTCCAAGCGAAATTCTTCATTTGCAAATCATGCCCATTACCTGTCTTATCTACCCATACAGGATTGGCAGCCATCTGCTCATTAGTAAGACCTAATGCTGAATAACGAGCTACAATTCCTTCTATATCAGGAAAAGAATCCACTCTACATGGTAAGTCTGATATCATTTTAGCATACTCTTTAAAAGGTATGGAAGTAGGTACATCATACCCTTTGGATATAAGGGCTTGCCTTATATCCTCTTTGGTATTTATAATCCTCATTAACTTGTCCGATATAGTCCCCATCACACTTCCTCCCCGTTTATGTAATCCAATACCGAACCTATATCTCCGATGTCCGATTTTATTGACTCACCTTGAGAATATATTTCAATAAGTTTCTGATATAAGGTATTATCCCCTATACGATTATTATCTGTAGCCTGCTGCTCGATCTTAGTTATCGTATCAGGATCTTCGTACTTAGTACCATCAGGACCATACCATTCATCCGTTAAATTAGTGTATTTATGACGGACTGGAGTCGGTATAGACTCCAATGTTATTAAATAATATTCGTTACAACTCATGACAATAAGATTTAATGGTTACAACAATTGCATCTACAAACCGTCTTTACATAGCCAGCAGGAATAGCAGCCAGCGTCGTCCCTACGGCTATCGCCGGGTCAGTGCTTTCCATAACCGTCAGTGCCATCTTGTCTATGTCAAGATCGTTGTTGTAAACTATTTCTCCCTCTACGTAAATGCTGCCTGCATCAGAACCATAGCAGTCTTTTACCTGTCTTATATGACGTTGGGTAGCAGACGCAAAATCGCACTCGATACTCAACCATCCTACCGGTATCTGATCAATATTGGATCCAATATTGTAATCAGGATCGGTTGTTTTAAGGACCATATGTCTCAATTCCCTTGTATTTCCGTATCCGTCCATTGTTATATACGTCCGGATCTGAACCTTTCCCTTTTCCGTCTTATAACAGTTTTCTACTATTTCTGTATCGGATGTAGTAGCATCAGGGAAATCACAAACAATACGCTGCCATCCTTCTTGTATTTTATTGAATGTGGCACCTCTTTGTATATCAGGATCGGTTGTTTCCATAACAATAAGATACTCGTCCCGGACTCCTATTATGCTATCTACCGACCTATATCCTCCAAGATGTATTTTACCACCAGGAGTTGTATAGCATTCATCTACGGACATGATATGCCTTTCCGTAAGATCAGGAAAGTCACATTCGGTTTTCGTCCATTCATTAGGTATCTTATCTATTCTCGTCCACTGAGGATAAGCGACGTCCGTTGTCTTAACGATATAATAATACTGTTCCCTTACACCAAGAATAGCATCAATAGCTTGATAACCTTTTATATTGACCTTACCACCATCTGTCTTATAACATTCGTCCACTTCAACGATTTCCCGGTCTGTCATATCTGGAAAATCACATACCATCCTCACCCAATCTTCGGGTATGGAATCCAATACGGTCCCTACCTTAATATCAGGATCAGTTGACTGAAGGACAGTATAAACCTCTTCCCTGGATCCAAGAATATTATCTATGGCTATCAAGCCTTCTACCTGTACTTTCCCTTTTTTAGTAGTGTAACATTCAAGAACATAAGTTACATCTCGTTCTGTCATGTCAGGAAAGTCACAAACCATTCGAACCCAATTTTCTGGAATTAGCTTAAAAACATGCCCGGCAGGGAAATTATCGTCAGTTGACTGAATAACAGTATAGATAGATTCTCTAATGCTTATCTTATCATCTATGGCTTCCAATCCTTCTATTTCAACCTTACCATCCGGAGTCTTATAACATCTACTTACAAACGTAATATCACGTTCCGTCATATCAGGAAGATCACAGTCGATCATAACCCATTCATCTGGTATCTTAGTAAGAACCTTACCTACCGGATTATCCATGTCGGTACTGTCGGTAATTCTATGGGTTTCTTTAAGAACATCCATCTGATCGTTAAGAAGATACCAACTCCATACTTCAACCTTTCCACCAGGTGTACGGTAACATGTTTTGAAATCTTTGATAACTTTCTCAGCTATGTTAATCCACTCCCATTCGGTTGTGGCCGGAATACCAGAAACAGGATGCTTCTTGCCTTCTTCGTCAAGATACCAATAACAGCCATTTAAGGACACAACCACTTGGTAGATTTTGTCCCCTATTTTTATACCGGATTTGCTGTCATCTACCGGTTGGGAGGAACCCCATTTTCCAACTATGTTGGTTATTTTGTCAATGCCCCTACCAAAGGCACCGGCTAAAAAATCCACGCCATTCATGTTATGAAAAAATATTAAATTCAATAAAATCTATTACATTTCTTTATAAGTCTAGGAATGCACCTTATTAACAAAATACATTCGTAATCCTTACCGGGTTAAACAATAACCCTCTATCAATTATCCTACGAATTGATTCACAGGAATCACCGACTACTTTTCTCATAATGTTTAATGCTCCATTTACATCAGCATTAATGAGCTTTCCTACCGAGGATTGAAACAATCCTCGTTTTCTCCTTCTTCCTAAATAGTTTTCATGTTTCCCTATCTTCTCAAATGCAAGAGAATCACATTTCGAAGTATATGATTCTTCATGAATAACTATTTCAATACCAACTAATTCACATTTGTATTCTAAGTAACTAACTAATCTCGCAAAAGGGATTTGTGTAAACTTCTGGTTATTCTTTTTACCCATATTTACATTTTGTTTCCATCCCTTGTTGTAGCCTACAATTAATTTTGTTATCTTGGAATCGATAAGTAAATTAACTATCTTTCTACTGATTTTATGAAAGACATCTTCTATGTACTGTTCTCTATCATAATATAATTTCTTTATTCGTCTTGTTGTTCCTTTTATCTTTTGTAAATCTTTGATACTATTTAATTTAGCAAGTGTTTTATTAAATAATTGATTGTGTGATTTAACAAATTTACCACTAAAAATGATAGTAAAATCCTCACTGACAATAGTCGCCAGATTGTCTATTCCTAAATCAATGGAAGCTATTTTCTCTTCTCTACCTTTAGATACTTCAGCATCTTTTACCTCATAAATGATTTCTATTTTATATCCACACGCTAACGGCTTTATTCTAACATGTTTGAAATTTTTTATCAAATCAGAGTACTTTTCATATTGAGGAATATCTATCGAAAGTTCCTTTGAAAGAACAATTTTCCCATCTTTAATCTTACAATTCTGATTCGTGTAATACATGTTAAACTCAGATCCTCTTTTCCTATAACTTGGAAGACCCGATTTCCCTTTATACTTATTTGGATGTTTTTTGTAATCTTGGACCGATTTGTAGTAACCTTTAATGTTTTTATCAAGAATACGAAGAACTTGTTGTGAACATTGCGCTTTTAATAATTTGTAATTGATATTCCCATCCAAATTCTTAGTATTCTTCATGATAGTATCAAGTTCAAAATAGGATAACCACTTATCTTCATTGGAAAGTGTTTCTCTGAAAATATATAACGCCTGATTGTACAAGTTATTGCTAATCTTACACAAAGATGATATATTTTCATTTTGACCTATGTTGAACTTATATAATAATCTCATAATTTTTAATACATTAAATGTTATTTATTAATCATATGTCTAAGATACATATTCCATTCGTATTACAGAATAGAATCTATTATTTTTAATATTATTTTGTGCTATATGAAACTAACTTATTTCAAATTATTTTATTACAAAAAAGGGGGTGGAGGACCAGCCTCCTCCCCCTTGGGATATATAGAAAAAAGGAAAATCAAATCTTGCATGGCTTGATATTTGCCGAAGCAGCTAACAAGTCCATAAGGTCTTGAATACCTTCGTGAGCGCCATACGGTACATGGAAGTGTACTGTAATATGATCATCAATTACCCTACCGAAGCCGTTAGAGTAACGTGCCGGCTTCAATGTTACTGAATAATCAGCATACGGAGCCAACAGGTCTAAGCGGGTTTCTTCGTTGGTAAACATACGTTCCATAAGTTCTTGATGAGTCTTACGGAAGTCGAAGAACATACGTTGTTCGCGTTCCTTATCAAGCAATTCAGCTCCAAGGTGAGTGCGCGGAGCCCAGTGCTGTTTGTATTCTGTGTGGATCGGGTTGAAGTACGTGCTGATAGCCTCACGTTGTTCATCCGGATAACCACCATTTACAGCAATACGAACAGATCCTTCCTGGAATGTCAGACGGTCAATCAAACAGTCAGACGGAGAAATCATATAATCTATACCACGGAACAAAATACCGCATTTGCAATTCTTAGGTAACGGATCGGCAATAATTGTACTATCACCAGCTACAGCACCCAAACGTTTCCAATTGCGTCCACGATAAGATTCTGGGGCTTTCGATACAAAGAAATCTTTGAAAATGTCATCACATTCGTCACAAACCATATTAGTTACGACCGTTGTTTTAAACTTGTGTTGACATCCACCAGGTGTACCATAATCTTCGATTGTCAGATACGGGAATGCCGCCTGTAATTCTGCTTTTGCACTACCACCACATTCATCATCCGGCAACGTGATTTCATAAGCTTCTTTCGAAATCTTACAAGAACCACATGCTTCCCAGCTAACAGTAGTAACAGTAGGATTACTACACATATCTGCTGTTTTAGCAACGAACGTTACTGTGGCTGTCGGATTAGTTTCTACAAATGCATCGATATCAGCCTTCGTCAGTTTCTTGCTTACGGCCACAGTGTACATACCTACTCCGCCATCTTGGGCTGCTGTTTTCTCGGCAGTGCTACTAACGGCATTCTTAATGCTTTCTACTACAGTAGACTGATCAACACCATCATCCTCTAACGTTACGGCATAGATCAAACCGCCATCTACCTTAGTATATCCTTCAGGACACTCTTCGCAGCCTTTCATAATAGAAGACAGCTTTTGAGTATAATCAGCAGGCTTACCGCCTTCTTTCATCACCTGATATTTAGATGTAGAAAGATGACGTCCAACTCTCTTAATGTCCAAACCAGGATAAGCGGCCTTAAGTTGAGCCAAAGCATAAGCATCGCCAGTATCACACATCTCCATACAATAGAAATTCATGTCTGTTTCTACCGGAGCTTTTTCCAATTCATCACAAGAATGTATAGGATGGATTTCAACAAAGTCACCTACCTTACCACCACCTACAATAGGCTGATTCTTAATACGTTCTATTGTTTTCAAGATAGCGGCCAAAATATCAACATCTTCGCAAGGATCACATTCTGAGCACATATCCTCACGACCTGGACAGTTTTCGAAAATAATGTAATCATCGATATTCACCTCACCCATCGGATAACCACGAAGCTCGAACAAACGTCCTGTCAGCTTAATATGGATAGGAATACGATCGCCTTTTCTTGCTGTAATAGCGGTATTGTCGTCAATTCCGTTATAACCGAAAATAACTTCATCTACTTTAATTTCTTTGCTCTTCGGAGCAGAAGCATACACTTCTATAATTTCATCAATAGCAAACGTAGGTGTAGAGAATGATTTATCATCAGATACACGGTCGTTCACCATCTCATTACGTCCGATTCTGATCTGGAAACGTTGTTCGTCCTTACGATAACCCTTCAAATCAGTCAATGCTTTCAAACCATCTTTAGTCTGCTCACCATCCAAATCATAGATAGCGATCTGACCTTCTTGAAGCAACAAAGAATCTACGTCCGCCAACTTAGCGTGCGGAGGACAGATAATATGTCTGTCATACGGTTTATGGATAGCCATAGCCTTATAATGTTTTAAAATTAATATTCTGTTATCTGCATCAAAAATAATGATAGTCATATAAGCAACAAAAACGATTAGAGATTAATTAATTTCTAATCGTTTTTGATAATATTTAATTCAATACATATCTTCCTTCTGTCACAAAGGAGATTGGACGTTGTTTGAATCTATTTGATAACGTCCGTATTCGCTTTCATTCAAAGCAAATTGCTTTTCAATCATGTTAAGGATAATACCAATTAATTTGTCATCTAATTCAGGATCTATATCAGTTGAATTAGAACCATCGGATTTAACATACCCTTCAATGTCAACTTCCTTCGGATATCGGTAATACGTAAGATAAACGGTGTCTACATCAAAACCAGACTTGTACACCCTTACCGAATCTTCGCCTATAGTGTAGAACGTTTCCCTAAAATCAAAATCAGGTTTGTTAAAAAAGTCGGCAAGAAGCTCATGCGGGTTTTCGTTCTTAGCCTCCCACATGGTAAAATCAGTGACCGTGCATTCACCTTTGGTAAATACGCCTGATATGTTTGAAAAAGAAAAGAAATCAGAAGGCAATGAAAACAAAGTGCTTTCCGGATTATCTTTATCTCCTTTCTCGTCAAGTTCTTTTGAATACACAACCAACTTTTGGATATAACGTATATCCTCTTCGTTTTTCTTATCAAGGATATAACGAACAAGGCGGTTTTGTTCGTCATTAAAAAGCTGAACAAAACGTGCCTTGTCAAGTTTTATACCACCGTTGGTCATGTTTTCTTCAGCCTTCTGTAAGGCCCGAAGATAACAATCAACAATTTTCATAAATTACTCTTTTTTATCAGAATATTGGTCAACATCAAAACCTTTTTCGTCTTCCTTTTTCTTCTTGTCAGACTTAGCGCCTTCTATTTTTTTATGCTTGTTCTTTAAATCATTATATGCTTCCAGAACACGTGACTTGGTTTCTAACATAGACTTATTGGAAGCAAGAGCCATAGATGCAGAGATGGCGTCGGCGCCCAGGAGCTCGCCATTCAGATACAGTCCGTCAGTATTGATAGTGACAGCCAGCCCCTCAATCATTTCCCTGATCATACGATGGAGTTTAATGACTTGCATTCCTTCGGAAGATTCATCATCAGACAAGAACCTTGAGCTTGCTTCTTTATACATGTCAACGTTCGTATTCTTAGCATCAATCCAATTAGTGAATATGTATTGAACCATACTAGGATCAAGCTCTACGCTATATATAATGTCAAGATACAAAAGCAGATCGTAGATACTTTTCCTTTCAGCCTCGGATCCTTTCAGTTTGTTCATGAACTCGTATAAAATATCAGCCTTATCAATCTGACGTTGTTTCCTAATATCTACGGCTGTAGTTTTGTCTTCTACACAATAATAAGATTCTACATACATCGGATTACCATCTTCCTCTTTAGGAGTAAGAGACTTGGATAAAATGGCTATATATAGCTCAAATAAATCACGGATATCATTAGTGTAAAACAAACGACCATCATACAAGTCAATTCTGTAAGAATCCCAGAAATCGAAGTTCTTTTGATCAAGATCCTCATTGACAGTCTCTTCAAACGGATACCGAATATTCTTAATACGCATATCCATTTCATCTTTCCTATCTTCAAGTGAGTAACCTTTATAACATGCTGAATTGATAAAGAAACCAGTATCATACACCCTAAGATCCTTATCCCATCCACAACAAGATACTGTCTTGTTTCCAGGGAAAGGAGTTTTGGAAATACCTCTTTCCTGATATCCGGAAGGAGCTTCTTCATCCATCTTACCTGTTATAACATAAATAGAGTCGGAATATATTCTCATTCCTCCTACGGTAGCCAGCAGCTTCTTAGACTCATGGCTTTCTTCAAAAATCTTTTTTCCCATCTTTTTATATACCCTACGTCTTTTCATATATGAAAAGACTATGTTAGAAACAAAATTTGCGGCCGGTTTTAAAGCCGACCGCAAGTTAATATTAAAAGTTATAATTACAAAGAGCTTGGTAACAATTCAATTGTTACAAACCGGCTGGTATCTTTTACCCAACAAGCCGATACAGAGTGGCACCAGAATTGTTCTGACATACGAGGATGGCTGGATACAATTTCTTGAGCCGATACTCTGGATGACCATCTACCTTGTTCGTAACCCCACCACATAGAACCGATATCAGGCTTAACGTAGAATACGTTGCTGTTGATATTTCCAATACGAGCTTCAGATGAAGCAGGGATGCCGGCGAATGCGTTAGAATATTCAGGAGCAGTCAAGTCTTCCATAATACATGAATATGATGTAATAGGAGTCATGCCGTCTACCAACTGGCTTCTATCTACCATATCGACATAATCCAAAGAAGGTTCGTGTTCTACAATAACCTTACCAATGCCCGGAATAGTAACACCCTTGATCTTTACAGTTCCTAATTCAAGAGCATCATTTGATCCTGTTACCGGATTATTGATAATACGTTCTGTACCCATAAGCGGAGCCAAGGCACCTAATTGAGAAAAGAACTCATCACGGAAAATCTCAACGATATTCTTGTAAGCCATAGCACCTACTTTGAATTTCATTACGCGATTTTCAATCGGCATATCGCTACGACCACGGAAAATATAGTCAGCAGCAGCCAAGAAGTGTTCACGTTTGATACCACCCGGACGAGCATATGAGATAACGAAACCACGGCGAAGTTGATGATACAGACCTTCATTTTTCATCAAAACACCATTATGACCCTTAACTCTACCTCCACGCATGAACATAAGTTCGTATGCTTCCATCTTAGCCAATTCAGCCAAACAGAACAGAGATACTGTATTGGCTACACGAGCTGTACGCATATCAATGCTTCCATCACCAAGACGAGAACCGATAATGGCATAACTTGCATCACCTCCTCTGATTTCAGAAAGCTGACGAACTTTCTGGTAAGCCTTGTCGATGAAATTCTGCGTACGTTCGTCCGCATAAGCCAAAGACTTAATACCAGCGTACATAGTCGTTTCACCTTCAACACCACGGTGTCCACCAAGCGTAAATTCACAAGTCATAGAACCGGCCTTAGAAGCACCTCCTACACCAGAGAACTGAGTAGAGAACTCACCAAGAACGTTTGTTACCTTCCAGTATTTAATACCGGCACGAAGCATGTCTTTCGGGAAGTATTTAGCACGAGAACGACCCCACAGCTTACACCAATATCTCCAGTTTTCACCTTCTTGTTTCGGAGGGCGCTCTGTAGAGATAAGAGCCTGGCAACCGTTAATCACATCGTAAGTAATAACATCTCCTTGTTTGAATTGTGCATTCAACACAATTTCGAAGAAGCTTTCATCAATACCAGGTTTTGCATATTTCAAAGACGTGTCTTCTACTGTAACCACCTCATACGTTTCTGATACCGGAAGATCATAACGGAATGAACCATTGATACCATTTACGGTAATAGTAGCATCCTGTTTGATCATACCCATATACATAGGCAGAGGATAGTTTGTAATATTAGAAAACAACTCAAGCATACCCAGATGGTTCTTATCCGGATCTTCGTAGTACCAATCTTCTAAAGAGCTAAGATCGTGTTCTACGATACTTTGCTTAACGACTTTAGCGTCGGTATATCCAATCACCGTGTCACCATTCATGGTGGCCGGGAAATTTTTTGTTAAAAGTACATTAGCCATGAACGAAAAAATGTTTTAATCTTTTTTAATCAATATTTATTTCATCGAACTTCACACCTTGAACTTGATCACCTCTATCATCTACCGGAGCCACCCTCTTATCTTTATTTGTATGACTGATGAGCTTATAAATTTTTTTCTTCTCATCAACTACAGCTTGATTTGACTTCTGTTTTACGAACTCACCTGGATTCATAAGAAACATAATCAAATCAGGAGCTTCTTCCGGATTCATCATCATCTCCTTTACCCTCTGAAATGCTTTTGTAATTCCAGGATTCGATTCAGAAGATTTTAGAGCAAAATCAAGTGTTTTGGATACCATAGTATCATTTAGCTGATATTTCGCCTGAATAGAGGACTTAAGATCTTTTTTATATCTCCTAAAATCCTCTGCGTCCTTTGCCTTCTTGTCGGCAGCCTCTTTGGTACGTTGCTGAATAATATCATCCATTCTCTTATCAAGCTCAGCCTTATACTTTATAGCTTTTGCTTCAACATACTCTTCCCCTTTATTAATGATGCCTTTGAAAAACTCATCTGCTTCATCTTTGGGCAACCCAAGAAGATCAACATAATGGCGAACGATCTTTATCTGATCTGCTTTGTTTTCAATATCAAGCTTTTCTATAGGAGCAACATTCGTATCATACTGCTTAAGAATATCAACGATATTGGCGCCTGCCTTATCAGCCTGAATAAGCTTCTTAGTAATATCAGAAACAGAAGTAACATCTATCTTATCTTTAATAATATCCTCTTTCTGACTTTCGAAAATAGTAGACAGTATGTCACACAATGAATCTTCTTTACTAAAATCAAGATCATTAATAGTAAGCTCTTCGCCATTTTCACCGCTAAATACCACATCTTTCAAATCAGGAATAATACCTCTTGAAGAAAGGGTATCCAATACTTTTCTGTAATTGGCAACCGGAACATCTACCATATTCTTATTGCTATCAACTACACCATCTCCTCCTTTTTCATCCACTTTGGGATCAGGAGTAGGATCAACAACCGGATCTTCTTTAATATGAGAACCTTCTTCTATAGGCTTCTCATCTTTATTATCCGGTTCATTACCATTAATAGGCAGAATATCTTCTTCCCTATTATAAACATCATCAACTGGACCAAGACTAAAAATATCGTCCAATTCTACTATTCCATTTTTATCTATCTTTCCCATAGTGCAAAAATATTTAAATGTCTATATTACAGGTAAAAAACTTATAAGTGTTTAATCTTCACTAAAAATTAAATATCCCCAAATTTTATTAGAGATTTTCTAATGAAATTTGGGGATATTTAATCCTTAATTTTTATTGATTCCTGCTACATACCTTTTAGTAGCATCTTCCCTTGCCCTCTGAGCAAGTTCTTTAGATTTTAATTTTAACTCTTCCATTTTTATTTTCATTTCATCATCATGAAGTTTGGAATCGTTTTCAATTTTATTATCTTCTATCCTTTCTTTACTTTCTATATCAGCTTGCCTTACGGCCTGATCTGAAACAGAAGCCAGGAAATTGAGAGAAGTGGCGTCGCTCTTGGCGTCTGCTGCCCTGCCTGCCGCCTGAATCTTCTCTTGAAGTATCCTGTATTGACCCCTCTTGTCCTCCAAAGCAAGTTCATGCTGACGTTGCTTATCCTTCTCAGCAGCTTCAGCTTGTATCTGTTGTTGATTAAGCTGCATCTGATTCTGTTGCTGCTGTTGTATCTGCCGCTCGTTATACGCACGAGTATTTCTTGCATTCTGAATCAGCTCTACCATAGAATCTGATGTAAATATAGAAGCAAGATCATAAATATCTCCACCAGCAGTATTCAATTGCAACATAAAAGTTTTAAATTTCTCAAGCTCATCCCTTTTCTTGGAATTAGACAATGCCTGCACCCCAAGATGCCTTAAACTAAGACCATCTGTACCTATGGATAAAAATGCTCTGGTTAAATCACTTTTTGTGTACATTACAGAAATATCTTTTCCTTCTTCTTGGCATTGTTGAGCTACAGCAAGATGGAGATCCAAAGCACGCTTCTTAAAATAACCGAAATTATCGAAGCATATCTGTGTTTGTAACATAGATGCCGTAACTCCTTGCTGAACTCCTGTAGCAGTCTCATACCTGTTAGGACCGTTAATTACTTGAGGCGTGATACCAATCATTTCAAAACACTTCATCCTCGACCATTCAGCAAGCTCCATTCTTGTTTTAAGCTGCTCTGTCTGCGACAAATCATAGACAGCAAACTGGTTGAAAGGAACACCACCTTTCGTATTTTGAGATGAGGTATCTAATGTTAATGCTCCAACAGACTTGGCTACATCAAGAAGGTTCGCCCATATATCAGCCACATCTTCACCCAAATCCTTATATTCACTTGGAACCAAATTAATGTCCCCTAAGAAGAATTTACCGATCTCCTTTTCAAGAATATTATTTATCTGGTTTATGGAGAAATTATAAAATATTTGATATGGCTGAATCCTGTTAGCCATAGAAGTACCGATATATCCGGCAACCGGTAGAACAAAGTCATAGATATTGCTATCTCCTTTTATCTGGTGATCGATAGGCTCGCCATCCAGATACAGGTTGTCCTGAGCAAGAGCCCCTCCGCTGATTTTAACCCCGTACCTTACCTGTGGAACGTAATCTACGAAATAAGTATTAATCTCCGGATCCTCCATTCCTTTACTCATGGTTCTGGTAATTTTCTTAATACCATTTTCCTGTAAAAAATCTTGAAGAAGCTCGTCAGTTACCATTTCGGTAGTCACTAATCCAGTCTCAGTTTGGTAGGTAATTACATACACCTGGGCAGGAGATACCCAGTATGATTCAGTTACCTGATATAAATCACTACGAACATGTTCGTCACTTAAACTCTGGGCACGATTATAATAATTACCATGCTCTAAATTTGGCATGAATCTGGTCCTATGATATTCATTACCATTACTATCATATCCGGTATATGTGCCGGCTGGAATACCATAATAATCCTCATAAGCTTTTATAGAAGCATAATCATTATATCCTTTCCAAGGTATTACCTTATTCTGATATAACATCCCTACGCTCGCCGATTTGGATAAACTTACATAGCTTCCATTATCACCATTATTATAAGTACCATTGAAATTATCAGCACCTCCTATAAGCTTTTGCTTGTCTTTTGCCGTAAGAAGATGCCCCCACCTTACTATAATATCATTGGCAGTATAATAATGGACACGACCAATATAATCACCATATTGAGGATACTTACTATCTAACGTCTTCGAATAAAATGTATTCAACGGAGACCATCTCTCCGGCTTATAATAGTCGTATCCTACATGATAATTCCTAAAGCAACGACCGGTAAGAAGATAGTCAATGAAATTCTCAGTATCTATCTCATCCATGTAAAAACGCCCCCTGTCCGCCTCAAGTGTATGAGAACCCCATATAACCTCGGCAGTCTTCCATTTTGTATTCATGAAATTCTCTATCTCAGGAGGAGTCATAGACGTTTTCACCTCTTGTATCTGTTGAGCATAAGCCTGCTTCTCTTCTTCGTTAGCAAAATTATTATAATCCGGATCCAATCCTCTATTTAATAACTCTTGCCTAACCCTTCTGTCCAATTCCTCCTTAATGTAATTATGAAGAAGATTCTCCTTCGTGGCAGAATACTGATTCACTTCAGATTCGTCCAATCCAACTACATTATACTTGTCAGAAAGGTTGCCCAGCCATCCTACAAAAGCGTTTACGATCGTACCTATTATATCATAATGACGTAAGAATGATGGAATATTTACATTGTCCCTTATAGACTGAACATCCTTAAGATAAGGAATTACATCTTTCAGCTCCATAAATGACAGCTTTCCTTCCATCATCCTGTAAAAATCTTTGAACTTTTGGTTCTCATCAAGCTGCTTCAAACCAATCAATTCAAGAGAATCCATAGTAGCTTTAAACCACTCCTTGGTTTTTCTCTTGGTAGGTATCGCCTGTACCGGCAAACCTGAAAATACTCCTCTGGCTGGAAAAGCCTGATCTCTATTGAAATATTCCATCCTATTATCCTATTTTTCACAAAGATAAGGAATTTGTTCTCGTCACCTCATTTTATACGGGTTATGTCTTCTTACCGTAAATCCTTTAACCTGTTCCATCTTCTTACGTTCCCTCTTCTTTTGATTCTCCTTCTGAGTCGTACTTTTAGGCATGTAACCCATATCATCATAATACTTAGCCAGAAGAAGAGCGTGGCCAAAGGCTATGATACGGTCAGTGTTGACCCCAGGGCCAAAGGCTATGATTTCATCAAGAAGCTCTATATCAGGAATACGGTAAATGCCCTTCTGTGTTATTTCATTACCATCATCATCATACCCAACAACAACATCCTCCCAACAATATTGAATAACGGTATTGAAAAGCATGCGCTGGTTTGGAACCGTAGGAGCCAAACCGAGCTTGTTGTTCTGACGGGCGCCAGCACGGATAATCTTACCGGCAAGACGTTCACCGTCTTCCAACAACATAAGTTGCTTATTTCGTCTCGTAAGATAAAATTCATACATTCGGTCAGCATTCTCCATAAGGCACTTGGCTCCATACGCCTCTTGAAGTATTTCACAATTCCGACAAAAATCATCTGATGATGGAGGTCTTGATGCATGAGAAGCAACAATACAGTACGCAAATGGGTCATTTATTTTCACGTATCTTTTAAGAACATAAAAGACACCAACAGAATCCGTATCCGCCTTATCCGCCTTGTATGGGTCAAGCGATGAGACATAAGTATTATCAAAAACACCTCCTTCTTCTGGAGGATCCTCGTATATAACAACAGGAGCATCTATGTTACCACCTTGAAACGGATAATCAGCCAATTGTTTGTCACTAAAATGATACCCCATTTTCATGCCATCTGTCTGATAAATATCCACTATCTTTCCAGGCCTACCTTCTTCAAGAAGACGGCTTTTATGCTTCAACGCATCTTCTACAGGGAACCTATTTACATTCGTATTAAGAAAACAATCATCTATAGACAAAGGGAATGCCATTCGTTCCTGGACGTATAAAGCTCTATCCTTTTTGACAAGTTCGTCAAGACGTGATTTTATTATTCCAGTATTTTTATCAAAGTCTGAAACTTTTATCTTTATCTTTTTAAGACCTGGAGCCTTCTCTACTCCAAGATACTTATCAAGAGTAGTCTCTTTCTTTTCATACGCATGAGACATCTGAGCTGGAACAAAACACCCTGATTTACATATACGCCATGTTGGTTTTGTAACTCTCTTATTTAGAATATCATAATTCATTATAATAAATCCATATTCGTCCGGAGAGTTCATGATTTTCTGGGCATCTTGAGACTTTTCTACATTACCGCCAGTTCCCGACATCAAACAAACGCCCCTCATTCTACCATGCATCATATGAGCCGGTCTACCGGCAAGCCATGCTCCAAGCACCGGAAATTTACCTACCTCATCATATATAGACGTATATGGAGTTCCACCTGCGGTCTTCAATGATCCTCGTGTCTTTCCATCATCAACGTTGGTGATTCTTATTCTGGCATGAACATCACGTTGATTATTGATGCTTCTTGTACCTAAAATAACTTCTTTAGTCCAGTCATTACCCGTCCTGTTTATAGTAAGATAAGGAGGAAGATTATCAAGTCCAAACTCAAGATACTCTCCCATATTGGCAAGGTCTTCTTTACTTGCTCCAATAACATTATGCGTCAAATTGTATGTCATTGTAGCATTACGAGCCAGAAGGGAGCTCATTATAGCCGTATTGTGAGTAACGACGTAATTGGTGGTCAAAAATAAATGAGAATCATTATCAACGGTTATACAGGTGGCATGTTCCTTTCCGTATATTGATATGGATCTTATTTTTAATTCCTTACGATTCCTTGATAGTATAAGTTTATTACCATCTAATTTAGCATACCAACCTGAAGCCCAAAACATACGTTGTACAAAATTTATGACATCCATGTCAATATGATACAACATAAGCTCTTCTTCTCCGGTTACTACGTTTCTGAAAGAACGAATGAAGTTTTCTATGAAATCTTTTTTTTGATCTATGGACGATCTTAGAAATTTCTTACAAACGTATTTATCAAAAAACATATCCCCTCCATAGCCACCGAGATAAGCCGCCAGCATAGAGGCGTAGGCCGACGGCGGAACCGGCAGCTTTGCCGTAGGGTAGTTCAGGGCCTCACCTACTGGAATAGACATACTCTTATAATCTAATCCGGCTATGGCTCTAAGACTCCTAACATGCCATTTTCCGCCATGATTGACACGCCATTGGTGATTTCCGCAACAAATAACGTTACGACCGTCTTCGAACACGACTCTGTAGGTGGTTACTTTCCCTTGAGGGTAGACACCTACGACCTCTACCAAATTCCCTTTATCGTCATATATCTTATCCCCTACAACAATATTTCCTATCATCTTTTCCCGGTCCTCAAGATAAAGTATCTCAGAATCAAGAAGGGCTTTCCCAAAACGACGGCACCCGAACATGAATATTCCTTTATTCTCTTCTTCAGCCTGCTTTAGAAATTCGGCAAACATCCATTCATTATCACGAAGCTGTGAATTTCCTGGAATACGATCTTCTCCTACGTCAATCATCATCTTCCAGAAATTGATATGCCAGTATAGCCAAGGATGGATAAACACCCCATTTATGGTAACACCGTTAAGGAGTTTCATAGCCTCATTCTCCCAGAATTGCTTGACATCATCGTCTTGATCTTCATAAGAATACAGGTCATTCCATAACGGGATATCGTTACCCATATTGATATAAAGTTCCTTGCTGTTTAAATTCATCACATAAAAAATTAAATGAGCTTACTTTTAGCTTCATTCTTCACAAAAGACTGAATACCGGATACTGTTTGACCTCCTTTTAGGCTCTTCTTGTTTTTGGCAGCCTCAAGCTGATTATAGACATCCATTATCCCACACATATTAATATAAGATTCAGTCCACTGCATTAAGCTATCAGACAAACTCTTTTGAAACCTAAATTCCTTCTCCCTCTTATCAGAATCCTCTATTTTATCCCAAGGGTTGTCAGATAGATAACGTTCAGCCTTATCTATCTGATCTCTTAGTACAATGAGTTTCCGATCTACGTAAGAAACATCCTCATTTGTCGGCTTTCTTGCTTTCATTGTTGATAATTTTTAGAAAAGCCTCATATTGGGACTTAAGCATATTAAACCTATCTTCCAAAGAAGAAGGATCAACCCTATACTTACACATATTTTTAATACCTTCTTTCACTGATTCATCCTTGAACATAATAGAATCTGTATTATGATCAACATACATAACAAAATCAGATTCTCCATTATTTACTATCCTATCAAGAACTTTCCTGCTATCATCATCTATATTAAGATTATGACCAGCATTTATAGACAATCTATATACTGTACCTATGGAAGAAGCAACTTTTACCATCTCTTGTTGACATAAGTTAGTCATAAAAGACTTCTCCTCTAAATCTATAAAATCATCTAACTCTATCTTATCTTCTTCCTCTTTCTTCCTAAGTATATCTTTTGTAATATCCTCCATCTCTTCACCTACTTTATCTTGCTCAGACAAAATATGATTATAGTAAGAGATAAGATGCTTTATATCTGAATCAAAATCAATCGTCCTCATTATCAATAACTTTTTTGTCGTAAATAATTACATCAATTGCCTCCATAGATAAATTATAATCCGCTTCCTCAAAAATCTCATTATCAGTTAAAGTTCTTAAAAAAGATACAGATATACCTCTCTTCTTAGCAAATGACCTAAGCACTGCATAAAGCAAATCACCAGCAGAATAATCTGGAAGATCATCACAATATGCCTGCAACATGGAAAATAAGGATTTCCTTTTATCCTCGCATTGTAAATGCCTTGCTTTGCTACATCCTACCATAACACTCTTAACTTTTTTGAATTATAATGCCTTCAAAATTAAACGGAATCTTTTCCTCTTCTTGTGATCCATCTTTTTGATAGTGAACAGTCATATGTTTTACGAATCTTCCTATTCCAAATCCTGCTGTATGTATCTCCATATTGAATTTGAAATGACGGGAGTCAATGATATTCAAATTAGAAGAAGTACAGCCACAATATGTCTCTGATGCTGTTATCTTAATATCATGCTTTGACTCAAGAACGAATGAAAATTTTATGCTGTTCCCTTTTTCTACCGGTTCAAAAATGATTTCAAATGATTTACCGTCTTTAGATAAGTCAATATTATATTTCTTGTCATCTGTAGAAATAACATTAAATTCATCAGAATCCATTGTAATAAGCTCTAACCTGTTCCATCTTGACTTCTCATCATAAAAATCAATAGAATACTGCCGGTCCATCCACGAAGGACGAGGAAGTCCCTCCCCAAGCGCACACTCTTCCGTCTTGCTCCAGGCCTTTTGCTTGATGAAGCACGTACATACCGAACAACGATTTTTACCTATTTTCTTACTTACGTATAAAGAAAGAGGCAACATAGAGTTAGGAACGTTCTTGGTATTGTATTTACATCCTTCACACTTTTCAAGACGTTCTTTGTACCAATCAGGATAATCTTCTTTTTTTCTTGGAAGTTTTTTTAATATCGTATCCATAAAAGCATCGTATATAACTTCCGCTTGCAAAATCTTTTTCATTTTATTATCTATTAAATTCCTGTTCTTGAATATTTTGTATTTCACTAAGACTATGACCCTTACGAGATTTAAAGATAGATAATTTGTTGTGTTTTATCAACATATCTCCACTTTTTATCTCACCTGAATCATAAGCATCCTTTATCATCCTTATCTTAATATCAAGGCACTGAAGCTCCTTTTCCTGATACTTGGATAATTTTTCTACCTTGGATTTAAGACGCTCAAGATTATGTTTGCGCCTCTCCATCTCATGAAGATTACAAACCATATAACCTACATACGGGACAGACACAGACACGTTATCAGTGTACGTACATAAGTTATTGGCATAAGAAATACTGGCCCTGAAAACGTCCCGTATTTGATTTCGATCGTAAACGCCTCCAGTTTTCTTCATCACATCATCTATAATATGTGACTCAAATGATATAGGGAAATTATTCTTCGGCATTAGAATCAAAAGTTTTCTTTCTGTAAAATAAAGAAACCAACGCACATTGATCCCTGGAACCTTCCAATACAAAAAGACGGCGCATGTTCTCTATATCCGGACACAAACACCTGGTCCTGTAATTCCCCTCCCTGTCAATCAATATACCTCTTTTCTTCATCTCCGTATCCAAAACCGATACATATTGAAGATCGGTACTGAAACAATGAGAAAACTTCTTCTTGGTATCATAAGAATACCCAAACACAAAATAATAAGCAAGAAGATTTAAATGTCTTGCGTCTATAACATTCTTCTCATTGCCTGAAGCCATAAGATACCCGTTATAAAACAGAAGTATCTTCTTAGCCATATCCACTGTGTCGGAATAAGGCACTAAAAGCCTATAGGCTCTATTACTAACATCTTTATTATCACACTCTTTCATCCGATTATAGTTTTGATACAAAGATAAGGATTAAGAATTTATAAATATAAAATTAACGTATTTTATGACAATGGATTCAGAATTTGCCCCTATATTTGCACTGTAACATTAAAAAAAATAAGACCTTATTATTTGACATTCATTATTTGTTTCTATATTTGCTGTACGTTACAGATATGAGAAGCATGAGAAACAAATTATGATAAAAAAAATATTACTTGTCTTATCATCGTTTGTTCTTATGTTCTTCAAATCTGTAACGGGGTTTTGGGATTTTCCGAACGAAAAAAAGACATGAATCGGATGGATATCCCCAAAAATCCATCCGATTTTTTTTGTTACAGATTATGAAGTTACAGTTAAATAGAAATATAAACATAAGTCTTAGACTTTTGGAGCAGTGGTCAGATGATCCGCTATTCATGGAACTGTATGCTTTATACTGTATGATAAAAATCTCCTTCCGGGATTCGAGAATAAGATTCAAAAACCAGAAAGACCTTCTTCACAAACTTGGAATCGGGTATTCGAAGTTCAAGAACATGACAGGACATCCGATGTTCGATGAGCTGTTCCGTATGACGGATAGTACGTTCGTTGCAAGAAGATATAGGGTTAATGGTGTACAACTTACTCTCGGATGTGGGAAAGTGAATATTCCAAAGAATAGGATTTTAATTAAGATAAAGAAAAATGAAATAACAAACCATGAAAAAGTCCTTGACAGGATAAGAGAAGCGATGTTTGTTAATTTAGTCAGAAACAACGAATCTGTACTGAACAGTGGAGAGCCAAACTCTCAGGCTGAGGTCGTAGACGGAAGCCACTCGTATTATGGATTAATTGATTCGACGATAAGTAACAAAACAATTGCATTGTATTTGAATGTAGGACTAACAAAAGAGAAAGAGATTGTCAGTATGGCGATACAAGACAAGCTTGTAAAAAGGTTCGAAAACATACAATTTATAACATACGTAGATAATCCTCGTGCTTATATTGAAGCAAATGAACATAACTACCCAATAGGTAAGCTGATTCCGGTATATAGACACGGGGCCGTTTTCTGGCAAATAGCAAATACCTGGACCTTATATAAGAAAGGAGCAACAAACAGATGGTATTTTGGAGAAAAGGATATAGAGAAAGAGGAAAAAGAAAAAGTGAGTAAGAAAAACGATTTCAATTTCTTCTTAAAAGACAACACTCATATCCTTAATTTCTTGAACGCCGAAGAAGTTGTTTCCGAAGATGGCGAAATTCTTGGCATAGATCGTAAAAAGACAAAAGAAGAAGAAGCAAGGTTATTAGCTTCTATTATGGCTAAAGAAGCGCACAAAGACTTCTGGGACGGATACGAACGAAGTACACAAAACCAAATTGTAAGAAAATACTATCGCGCTATCATAGCAGAAGATAAGAAGCGTAGAATGGACATGTTCTTAAACTGTCTTAAACAATCATACGACAAGGTTAGTGAATGGAGCCAGGAGAAGATAGCCACCGTAAAATCCGGCATGGCTGAGGCTGAAGCCTGCTGTGCTGAGGTGGGGACGTCCGTCGCTGGGGTCTGCGGTAGGATAAGTAGGAGAATGAAATCATATAATAATGCCGTAGCTGACAAAAAGGCAGATTTTAATGAGGTACGGGATATGTATGCTGAGTTCGCCGGCGAGATGGCTAAAGCGGTTGGTTCGGTAAACGAAGACATTTATACGTATGTTAAGACAGAACAGTTTAAGGAGAAGATAGAAAACATAGATATAACGATCCGATCATTATCGAACAATAGCGCAACAGATAACGATACAGGATTAGATGGAGAATCTATATTCAAGGATATACCATTTGAAGAATTATCATTCTGTAATAATACCTATCTTTATCCTATATCCCATTATTCAACATTTCAATGATTGATGCTTGAGAGAGGGGCTGTTATTAGTGGTCGCAGACAGAGCCGAAAAACGATAATCTCGTAGAGTATTGACGGAAATGACCGTTAGCCACTATTATGCCCTAATTGTATTCGCGTGAAACACTATTACGATCTGCTATAAAGCCACTTATTTGGATTATTATTTCTTTTTAATTATGATTAATGTATTTTATGTTTTTGATTTTATTTTATTTTAATACTTTTGTTTTGTAAAACAAAATCAGAAAAAATATGGCGATTAGTTACGACAAAAAAATCATGGAGTGTGTTCTTCGTTCAGTTATGTCCGAAGGTAATGTCGCACAAGGAAAGGCTATTAAGTCTATTTGTAAGTCACCTAAACCGTTGTTTATTACCGGGAAAGGAGGTAGTGGGAAAACAACGTTCCTTAAACGTATCATACCGGCATTAAAAAATGCGGTTGTTGTAGCCCCTACGGGCATTGCTGCTGTTAATGCAGGAGGTCAAACCATTCATTCATTTTTCAGAATCGGAATGCAGCCATATATACCTGAAATACGGAAAGGTGCGTTTATGGATAACTGCGAATATAAATTCAACGGAGGCTCGGAAAAGATTTTACAGAATATAAAGTATCTTATCATAGACGAGATTTCTATGGTTCGCCCTGATCTACTTGATAATGTAGCCGACATCCTTCGTCATGCAAGAGGAGACAAGGATCCGTTTGGCGGAGTGAAGCTTATTATGGTAGGTGATTTATTTCAACTTCCGCCGGTAATTAAGGAGGATTTTTTTAGAGAAATATACGATACATCTTACTTCTTTAGTTCCAAGTCTCTTATGGCTTCAGGAATGGAAATGGTTTCTTTTGAAAAAATATATCGTCAGAAAGATGAGAAGTTTATCAGTATTCTTAATAAGGTACGTGAAGGGCAGATGGACGATGATGTATTTGATACAATAAACAGCAGATGTATTCAGTCTGATAATAATCAAGGATATGTTGAGATTGTAACTACCAACTCAAAAGCTACGGCTATTAACGAAATGAGAATATCATCTTTACCTGGTTCTTTAAGAAAATTTGAAGCTGTTATAAACGGTGATTATCCTAAAGATGCTCCGGTTGAAAAAACTCTTTTCTTAAAAGAAGGATCCAGAGTGATGATAACCAGAAACGGAGGAGAGTATGTCAATGGATCTCTTGGTACTGTATTATCTATAAAAAAAGGGGAGATTGAGGTAGTTCTTGATAAACCAAAAGATGAGGAACATACTAAGGTTGTTATAACACCATGTTCGTTTGATAAAGTAAAATACGTAAGGAATGGATATAAGATAGAATCTGAAGTAGTAGGTTCTATTGTTCAGTATCCTATAAAAATAGGTTATTCTATCACAATCCATAAATGCCAGGGCCTTACCTTAGATGCAGCAATGATGGATGTATCAAATTCTTTTGAAACAGGACAGCTATATACGGCTCTTTCAAGAGTAAAGTCTCTTGATGGAGTGTATCTTCGTCAACCTATCCCTAAAACGATAAAAACCAGTGATCAGGTGGTGATAGACTTCTATAAAAGAACTCTTGGTAGTGGAGGTATTGTGAAACCGGTTCCAATGGAAGAGCTTGAGAAGTCTATCATGAAATTGTCAACCGGATCTGAAATAGATTTTGCAGAGTTTAATTTATAAAAATATACAGTTATGAAATTTGGAGAAGCTTTGGAAGAAGTAAAAAAAGGTGCATTAATTGCACGCAAAGGATGGAATGGAAAAGGTATGTTCGTATTCCAGCGACCTGGAGATATGTTGTCTACAGATATGATAGTTAATAAAGTAAAGTCATTGCCAGATTCGTTTAAAAAATATATAAACGATTATTATGACATAACCGAAACCAATATGATTAAATTCTGTGCTTATCTATGCATGAAAGATGCTAACGATGATATTGTAAATGGATGGGTAGCTTCGCAATCAGATATGTTGGCTGACGACTGGATGGTAATTGGTTAAATAATAGAACTATGGCAAGAGTAGATAAAATATTTCAAGACAATTTGGCTCTTATAATGAGCCAGCAGTGGGAAGAGGTAAAGCGACCGGTCTACGGTGACGGGACAGGCGTCAAGGTGAAGCGTATCCTGCAAGTATGTAACCAGTACGATCTTCGTCGGGAATTTCCTCTTGGTTCTCTTCGCCCTACTAATCTTAAGAACTCTATAAAAGAAATTTTGTGGATTTGGCAAAAAAGATCGGTAGACGTCAAAGAACTTGGTCTTCATATCTGGGATCAGTGGGCTGATAAAAATGGAAAGATTGAAGGATGTTACGGCGATATGATCAACACTCCCGTTATATTGAATGATGCTAAAAACGATACTTATATAATCAATGCGAGCAATTATTTTATTAATGGAAATGAAATAACAGGTCGTGCTTATGAAGGGTATGGATTTGAAAATCAAACAGATTTTATTTTATGGTCGTTGAAAAATGATAAGTCATCAAGACGTATCATAGCATCTATGTTCAATCCTGTTACTAATTCTGTTAAACCTCTTCAAGAATGCGCGTTCCAGATCAATTTATCTGTTAAAGAAGATGAGTTATATATGACTCTTTATCAGCGTAGCCAGGATGCTGTTGTTGCTGGTCTATGGAATGTAGCCCAGTACGCGGCGTTGATGATGATGTTTGCTCATGACGCAGGGTTAAAACCTGCTGTTTTCACTCATTTCATCCAAGATATGCATGTGTATGACCGGCACGAAGAACAGGCTAACGAACTTCTTCATCGTTCTCTTTTCGGTCCAGTACCGCAAGTAACTATATCATCCCGTATGGACGGGAAAGGGTTCTATGATTTTACTCCGAATGATTTCGAAGTTTGGAATTATGAACCTAAAGAACAGATAAAATTCGAGGTAGCAAAATAATGAACGTAAGCATAGACAGGAGAGTTAAGATGATTTCCCTTGCTAAAATAAAGCAAGGGGATGAATTTAAAATTGGTGGTTATAGATATGTTGTTGCATGCGCTTCTCCGTTTAGGTTTGATGAAAGTAGTAGAGTAAGTGGAATCGAGTTCACTATCTTTTCGTATAAGGGTAATAAACTTACCAGAATGATTGACGGTATATTCAAACGAAACTCTATTCTCATGTTTATGCCTGGGGGAGATGCTTTAATATTAGAGTGTTCTAAAAGAGAGTTAAATAATTATTTTGTTAAAATATAAAGACAATGACAGGAGCAGAAAAATGCAATAGATGTGAGCAGTTTGGTCCCAACGGTCTTACTGATTATCCATGTAAAAGGATTCCCTCAAGAAACTGTCCTTGGTTTATTAAAATATCGGATAAGAAATATAAGAAGATTCTTGCCGATAGAGTAAAGAAGATCAAAGAGAATGAGAAAAAGAAAGAAGAGATGATGAAAGATCAGGATCTTGTCGAAGAAGTAAAACAAAACACAAAAAGATTAATGCAATGAAAAAGAAAAATTTAAAAGAAGAAGAAGTAGAGGTAATTATTCCAAAAGAAGTAGAAGCTATTAACATATGTGGAAATATCAATGATTTCATAAAACATATTATATATGTCAGCTTGGATAAAGTAAGTAATGATAGGGCATTTATCATTAACGATGTTCTGTATATGGTTACATACGCATCCATAAAAGGTAAAAATACCCCTATTGGAGTATTCGTAAAACAAAAGGATGCTGAATCAAAAGATATTGCTATGCCGTTTGAGGATATTGGAAGGGATGTAAATGTAGTGTATCCTATTGAAATAGGAAAGATGTTTAAAGGTTTCTACATTCTTGGAAACGGCGCTGTAGCTATCGATTACGAACTTATAGACAATGGAGGTTTCGAAAATGATGATAGCATTGGTAAAATCGACATGAATCTAAATTAGTGTATTATGGTACTATATATAGCAGCAGATCCAGGAAAAGACGGAGCCATAGCCTGCATCGACCAGGACAGTAAGCTAATATCAAGAATTGCTACTCCAAGAGTAGCAATTTCAGGACCGGTAGACTTGACTAAAGAATATGTTTTTTGCCGAGATACGATCGTAGAAAACAATCCTGATAGGGTAGTATTTGTCATAGAGGACGTCCACGCCCTGTACGGCGTAAGCACGTCCTCTACAGCCTCCCTCATGGAGAACAAAGGCCAACTGCATGGGCTGTTCCTCTCCCTCTGCATGGCATTCCCAGACATAAATTGCTCCGTCCATTTCATAGCTCCTAAAACATGGCAGAAATTAGTTTGGACACATTCTGATAAGGTTATGGAAGCCAGTAAGGTAAATACTAAGAGAACATCATTAGCTTGCGCTAAAAGACTATGGCCAAATGATACGTTCGTTAAAAACGAAAGATGTAAGACAGCTCATGATGGAATAGTAGACGCTATGCTGATAGCAGAGGCAGCAAGGAGAGTTGTTTAATATTATTTATATCATTTTAAAACAGATTAAATCAAAATTAGACTTTTAAATTGTATATTTGCAGTGTTAGATAAATCATAATCGTAATTTTGAAATGAAGGTAAGGGTTTCCGGCATATTAATGAATAATAGACTTTCAAATATCTCTAAGATGTTTGAAAGGACGGTAAAGGATTCAGTTACGTCGAATATAAAATTAACTTTATATTTTGATCACATCCGGATACAAGCCATGAACGAACGTATAACATATACGGAGGATATCTTTGACATAAATACTGATATTTCTTGTGACCAGATATTTTCATTTTTAGTAGATGCCGGAACCCTTATTTCATTTTTCAAAAATCATAATCAGGATATAGAAATAGAAATTGAAAATGATTACAGTATCGTTTTTAGGTACAAAAACGGATCATTTTCTTCAACATGGATTGAAGATAAATCATTCCCTGATTTCTTTTATCCTGTTGGTGATTCGATTCGTGTTTTGAGTTCGTCTTTTATACAGTCGATGAAGAGATCTTTCACTTTTGTTGGGACAGATGAGTTTAGACCTGCTATCTGTACGGTTCTTATTAATGTCAAGAAGAATTATATTGATATTGTTTCTACTGACATGTTTCGTCTTTTTATAAATAGAAAAGAAGTAGAATCAATTAATTCGGTTTTGAAAGATAAGGCTATTATGCTTAGCGAGGTTGCTGCTTCTATTTTATATCAATTTCTTTCTGATAGGGAAGTTGAGATAGTAATCTCTACAGATGGAGTGCGAACATTCTTATGCTTTGATAGCGTTATAATATCAGATATGAATGTTGAACAAAATTATCCAAACTATGAATACGTATGTAACAAATTTGAAAAATCGTCTCGTGTTAAGTTTGATAGAGATTCAATTATTTCTATTCTTAATTCTATGACGTTGATAAAAAATAGCGTTTGTGTAAGAGTAGATGAAAATGGTAGTATAACAGTAATGTCTGAAGATCTTGGAAACAGGAAGATGATTATGGAATCTACTTCATGTGAAATAATAGAAGGTCATGGATTTAATTTTTCTATTAGCAAGGATAATATCTTATCTTCTGTTAAGGCCCTTATAAAAGGAGATGTTATCATGGATTGGTCTGATCAGTATAAAATGATAAAGATGTTCAATCCTAAATACGAATCAACATACGTCTTAAATCAAACATTGTATAATCTATAAACAATTAGTAATATGGCTTTTAGAGAAAATAGAAGTTTTGGTACAACTTATTATTTGTACATTAGTTCAGATGGTAACTTGTATGAAAAAAGTAGCGAACCGAAAGAAGGTTTCGTTCAACACATAAATCCTAATAACGGTCAGCCGGCAGGATACTGGAAAGAGTATTATAATGGAGTAGTTGGGTACATCAACTACATCGGGTTAAAAACAAGCACTCTGCCTAATGGAAATACTGTTACTAATTTCCTTATCGTATTGAAAGATTACGAGCTTAATGAAAACTATTGTGTTTCCATACCTCTCGTAAATCAAAAAGGAAACATCAAGGGTTTTGTTAAGAGCTTCGTAAAATACTACGAAAACATCGATTTCAGTCGTGAGATTTATTTCAATATATTTAAGAAGAAGAAAGATGATGAATTTGGTTCTTCAGAACTTATTATTGCATATGCTGGAGTAAACGGAGAAAAAGATCAGCTTATTGAACGTTTTTACAAAAAAGGTGTAAATGGCTGGCCCGATCCTGTTGAAGTTATAGGATTTGATGGTAAGAAAAGCCTTGATTATTCAGCTCAAAACAACTTCACTTATCAGAAGATTAATGAATATTCAAATAGATTCAATAATTCTATTAAAGATATCAGAGCTGGTATAATGGCTAAATTAGGGTTAGGAGGAAATGCTCAGCAAGAACCTATGGCTCCTCAGACTTATACCCAGCAACCGGTAGCACCTCAGCAGGTTCAGCAACCTCAGTCTGTTCCGAGTGCTATTCCGTATCAGAATTACCAACAACCTGTGCAGCAACCAGCACAATATCAGGCACCAGCTTATACGCCACAGCCGACAGCTCAGCCTGCTGCTCCTGCGCCGGCACCTACTACAAGGAGCGCCAAGCCTCAGCACCAGACTCAGCCTCAAGCCCAGGCGCCTGATTTCCCACCTATGGAAGTAGATGATCTTCCTTTTTAAAAATGTGAATAATCAGCCCATTAGTAAGTTAATTACTCTTGGGCTTTTGAAGATAAATAATAAATAGTGTATAATATTACGAAACAACAATGGTAGAAATAGTTACAAAATTCCCCCTTGTAAAACTTCGTAAGAAGATTACTAAAGAAAGAATTATGGCTAAACATGGGGATAAATTATGTATGATCTACTCAGAAACCATAGGTAAATACAAACAAGGAGATGAGTGGATCGATGATCCTAATGCGGCAGACATAAATACATTATGTGAATGCTATGAGGCAACTAAGGATCTACAAAAATATGGTATTGTTTATTGTACGGTAAAAATTTAAACAAATGGAGGATTTAAAGAATATAGAAAAGCTTCTTTCTGATAACAGTGATAAAATAAATGGATCTGTTTCAGATAAGAATAAATTGAAATCAGAAAATAAGTCTGTAAAGAAGAGCGTTAATAATGATTGTATTTTAAACGGGTATCATAAGGAGTGTCAGGTAGGAATTAAGAAGTTATATCCTGATGTTGAGATACCTGAGTACAAACATGAAGGAGATGCCTGTTGCGATATTCGTGCATATAGGGTGGTGAAGATGATTAACGATATGGGGATTGAAATAGAAGTTCCTTCCGATTTTGAATCAATTACCTTATATCAAGGGTATTCTGTTAGAATCGGTACCGGATTTAAATTAAATATTTCAAGTGGATGGTGTGTGAATGTTGAAGGACGGTCCGGTTTTTCTTTTGATGAAGGTATTGTTATTTCTAATGCACCTAGTAAGTGTGAATATACTTACAAAGGAGAGTATATGATTAATCTTATTAAGGTCAATAAAAAACCGACTGTAATTCATAAAAACGATCGTATTGCTCAAATGGAAATCGTTCCTCAGTATAAGATGTTATTAGAGGAAGTAGAAGACATAGAGATTGAAGATGACAATGATCGTGGAGAAAAAGGTCTTGGTAGTTCGGGAGTTAAATAATTTTTAAATATTTTTACAATGAGTATGTTAGGTTTTACATTCATTACCGATAGCAAACTATCGATGTATCGTGAAAAGGCTATAAAATCCGAAACGCTCGCAAAAGAGGTTGAGGAAATGCAAGATATGGCTTTTATTTACGAAAAAAGAATAGAAGAGAAGAATAAAGAAATTTCCAATCTTAAATCGGATATAGCTTCAAAAGACAAAGAGATTTTATCTGTTGGTAAAGATCTTTCCGTAGCTAAAGAGGAAATAGAAAGACTGAATAATAATCAGAAAAAACTAATAAAAAGTATCAAGGATAAAACAGAAAAGCTTGAAGAAGCTAATTCTAAACTTGGTAATGCTAATTATAGAATTAGCGACTTAGAAGAGAAGAGAAGTAAAATATCATCTGACTTAAAAAAGAAATCAAATGATTTGGTTGAAGCTAAAATCAAAATAGGTAATTTAGAAAACGAGGTTTTGGTTGGATCCAAAACAATACAAGATTTAGAATCGAAGCTGAAATTGACGCAAGTAGAATTAAGAGGCTACCAAATGGGTATAATCGGGAAAGATAAAAACAATGTTGCTGAGCCGGAATTAGATAAAGATGAAGAATCAGATAAATATGTAGCAGAACCGGAGAAATTTGATGAAAATAAAGAAGTGAAATACAATACGCTTCTTGATACAGATGTGATTCAGGAAGAAGTTGGTGATATTGTGGATCCAGAAAACGTAGCTGAACAAGTAAAAGACACTAAAAAGAAGAAGAAAAAAAAGAAGTGAGTTATTTTAATGGTTTTATAATATTTTAACCAATAAATACACTATGCTTTAGCAAGTGGATGAATTGATTTGATTAACTTTGGGTCAAAGTTTCAAATAAAAAAAAACTTCGGAAGGGCATTTCCGAATTGGAGAGCAAGAGTGATTCCAATGATAGCAATATCAGGGTTTCTTGCGTTTGTATCCAAGAATCCCACGCGCTTTAGGCGTGGGAGTATGTCAAGTTTTAATGTTTGCCATATTGTTGGTTAGTGCTTAACTTTGCGTTGAGAGAGTTTTTAGGATAATTATTGGTTAAAAATTTAGCTGTTATATGCAGGCGTCTGTGAAGATTCCTGCATATCTTAAGGTCCTGTAGCTTAGTGGTGAAAGCAGGCGGCTCATAACCGCAAGATCGTGGGTTCAAATCCCTCCGGGACCACTGTCCAATGGTGTAATGGTAGCACAACAGATTTTGGTTCTGTTAGCGGAAGTTCGATCCTTCCTTGGATAACGGTACATATTTTGTATAAGGTGTTAATTATATCGCTGTTTGTGGTGTGTGAACATAGCAGACAGAAATAGTCTGGTAGTTAAACGGATATAACAGAAGTTTCCTAAACTTTAGTTCCGGGTTCGATTCCCGGCTGGACTACAATATGGCCGATTGGGTGAATGGTTTAGCCGGAGGTCTGCAAAACCTTTTATGGCGGTTCGATTCCGCCATCGGCCTCATATTCGGATCATGCCACAAAGCCGGATAACGAATTTAAACAGGTCTGCTAATGTTTTTGCTGTAGTGGCATGTGGTAAGAACGTTAGCGGACCTTCGCTTTAATAACGTGAATTATCCAGAACAACAAATATTACAAATTCTTAATTGTAGATTGTTAAGTAATCCGATGTATGTTATTAATAATCTTCATATATACGATTGGGAATCTGACTTCCTGGCCATAACAAGATCATTGTACGCTTATGAAGTAGAGGTCAAGATGTCTAAGCAGGATTTCTTTAACGACTTCAAAAAGGATAAAAAACATAAGGTTCTTAAAGACGGCATTATTAAGGTAGGTGGTGTCATAAGCTATCCTCCAAACTATTTTTATTACGCTTGTCCGCCTAATATGATTGACGTAAATGAAGTTCCGTCTTATGCCGGGCTGATTTATGTAGATGTTAGTAAAAATAGGATGAACGTCGTTAAGACTGCACCTTTAATTCATAGACAGAAGTTTGATGTAATGGGTAGGAGACTGGTAGATAAGTTCTACTATAATATGGTTACTTGGAAGAAAAGAGCTATTTCAAACGTGTATGCAGACCCAGCCAAGGAAAGAGAGAAGGGCGTGCGTGCCGGAGCTGAGGCTGTAAGGAAGTCGGCCTGGGATGCGTTCAGGGCACAGTGCCCGCACATCGCTTTTCCCTATGGAAAAGAATTTCCGATGTGTGACGATCATGAACAAGATCATCCCATGAGAGACTGCATACTTCAGTGTGAAAAAGGTAGAATATTTAAAAGTAGATTAAAATGAGCACCCCACGTGAATTAAGTAGAATAGCTAATAGGATAGCCGGTAAGATGACTGATGATGGATGGGTTAGCCCCGGTAGAAAGAATCTCGTTTCCGATAAGAAGGTTATGGAGTTAATAGATTCGATTTTTAATGAAATTTGGAGAGAATTAGATGACGGGAAAAGAGTCCATATCAGGAAACAGATGATTTTAAAAAAGATTTTTGTCAGTAGGCAAAAAGATAAATACTACATACAATGCATAGAAAAAAGGGACGCCAAATAGACGTCCCTTTTTGTTTTTTATAAGCAATACAGACGTGAATAATCACATCACTTCATTACTGTCCTTACCAACTTAGAAACAGCTTGTGTGATAGTCCACCTGATGTTAGCATTAACATTGATAGTCTGAGGAGTACCGTTTGCATCCAAGTTAATTACCTCCTTGTCTATTTCCAAGAACGGATCACCTGCTGTCTGGGTAATAACCGTATTAGCTGTCTGACCACCAGCGGCCGTAACCTTAAGAGTATTTACCAGATCGTTTATATTAGTGTTCGCTGCAATACCGGAGAATACGATACTGAAAGCAAAGCCCCCTGTTGCACCAGGGTCGTCGGCAATAACAGCGCCGTTGATGGTAGCCTTGCCTGCCGCCTGATAACTGGCAGGTATTTCCAGCGTCAGAGGATGAGTCTCGTCCGGAGTTAGAGAGAACGTTAATTTAGTTGAGTTACTTGTACCGTTGATCGTTACAGTACCACCTCCTTTCCCTACGGATGCAGTAGGATCTATTTTTACAAACTCAGCTGCCGCAGCTTGGTTGATGGTAGCAGTTTTCTTAACACCGCCTGATTCGGCACCAAATTCTACTTGTTGCGTGCGCTGTACACGACCTTCGTATTTTTCACCTGATACGGTGACTGCCTGATCACCGTCACCTGATCCCGGATTGAAGGTTACAAAACCTATTTTCGATTCTGCCATGACATTTATTTTTAATTGATTAAGATACCGACAAATATATGATTATTTTTTATTATCTTGTGTCATTGATTTATTTTTATTAAATACGTAGTGCTATGGGTTTTTTATCATATTTTAATCCTATTTATTTCTTTGATGATTATTTATTATGTATGTTTGCAACATAAATATAAAATATTATAACCATGAAAGTAGATTTTTTTAACAGTACGGATTTTTTAGGATCTAAAACTAAAGAAAGCAAGATCCGGAAGTTGTCAATCAGCAAAAGTAAGATAATGACTATCTCTGTCGATAATTTGAATTGGATGGGGGTAACGGATGCGGTTGTTATCGGCTTAGAAGAAGGGAAGATATTTGAAGGAGTTGAAAATACGGTCTTTTATCTGGCTGCTTCTGATGTTGAAGACGAGAGATCGTTTAAGGTAAATAACCTTGGTGTAAAATACAAGAGGATTTACTTAAAAGACCTGCTCGATTATCTTGGATGGGATATAGGAGAAAATTCTTATGCTGTGTATGATATTATAAAAGAAGACAGTAATCTATTCCGTCTTCAGTTTAGGGTAATAAAAAAGAGTAGGAGTGAAAAATGATGAAAGATTTGTATATTAAAAACAAAAGAATACTACTATTTGATTTTGACGGGACGTTGGTTGAAACCATATCTGGAGGTCTTTATGCAAAAGATCTTACTGATATGAAGATTAAGCAAGATGTCGTGAATAGGGCACTTGATCTTATGGAGCAAAATGACGTTAAATACTTTGGTATAATAAGCAACCAATGTGATGTGGGTGTCGGGTTTGTTTCCGATGAAGATATTGATGCGAAGATAAATTATGTCCTTAGATGCGTTCATGATCTTGCAGTAAAAAGAGGTATAAGAGGAGTAGTGTATGGTCATTATGAGTGTTTTTCAATTGATGAACATGATCCGATGATGAAGCCTAATCCTGGTATGGTATATAAGGCACTTGGTGCTTGTAGGTTGATGATGGATGGTATAACATATAAAGATATTGAGACAATGACGCTGATGGTAGGAAGCGCCAGTGGTCTGCCAGGGCAGTTCTCTGATTCGGATAAGGTATGTGCTGAGAAGGCCGGCGTTGACTATATGGACGTTATTCAGTTTCTTGGTAAAGACCTTGATTTGAATTATGTGTTGTCCAAAGAACATACAAGTGAAGGAATAGTTATTCTAAACAACGATCATATATATATCCTTGAAAATCCTTATGGGGTTGATCTTAATATAAAAATTGAATTAAAGGATATTTATAGTGAGGAGTTTGATACTCCTCCTGTCTGTAAACCTCCTTTATTTACTTTGAAGTTGCGTATTAAAAAAGATCAGGATTATAGAGGATATAGCGATATTATAAGAATAGATAAAGGAGACAATAATATTACATTCACAAGTTTGTATCATAATCGCGAATAATACATAATACGATACAAATTATTTATGATTTGTATCGTATTATGTATAATAGCCAAAAGCTATTCCGATTATTAGCCTAAGTGTTGAAACAAACACTACGTTATTTAAGAATATATAGTTACCTACGGATGTTTACCCAAGTTCGTAGCTCTAAGGTAAGTGATTAAACAGTTCTGGTATTTGAGGAACAGTGTTGCTTACGAAAACCTTAAATAACATTGGCGATGGGTACTAACAGAGTTTTTACTCTGACTTATGTTGAATAAACATTAAAAACGTTTGTAGATATGGTGTACGTACAAGACATAAATGGTAAACCTATGATGCCTACAACAAGGCATGGTAAGGTAAGACGACTGCTTAAAGAAAACAAGGCAGTTGTTGTGAGCTTATGTCCGTTTACCATCAAATTAACGTACGTCACATCTGATTACAAACAAGAAATTGTGTTAGGCGTTGATGCTGGGACCAAACACGTTGGTCTATCAGCTACAACGAAAAGCAAAGAACTTTACAGCAGTGAAGTAATTCTTAGAAATGATATCGTAGATCTTTTGTCTACCAGAAGAGAGCTACGGAAAACAAGACGGAACAGGTTAAGATATAGAAAACCTCGTTTTAATAATAGAATAAAAAGCAAGCGTTCAGGATGGATAGCACCTTCGGTGAAATACAAAGTAGACGCTCATATTCGTGTTATTGACAATGTATGCTCTATACTACCAATATTTCGTATTGTTATCGAGGTAGCTCAATTTGATACTCAAAAGATTAAGAATCCTAATATATCAGGTAAAGAATATCAGGAAGGTGATCAACTTGGATTTTGGAACACAAGGGAATATGTTTTAGCAAGGGATGGGCATAAATGCCAGTATTGTAAAGGAAAATCGAAAGATAAGATCCTTAACGTTCATCACATTGAATCCCGGAAAACAGGAGGAAATTCCCCATCTAATCTTATTACCTTATGTGAAACCTGTCATAAGGAATACCATAAAGGTAATATAGATTTAAAAATCAGAAGAGGCAAGTCGCTTCGCGACGCAGCCGTAATGGGAATCATGAAATGGAGATTGTATGAAGAACTAAAGTCTAAATACGACAACATTTCTATGACTTTCGGTTATGTTACAAAATATAATAGAATCAATCACGACATTGAAAAATCTCATGTTTCAGATGCCTTTGTTATTTCTAAGAATTTTAATGCTATAAGATTAGGATATTATTATAAAGTAAGATTAGTAAGAAGACATAATCGTCAAATTCATAAACAAAAGATTCAAAAAGGAGGGATAAAAAGACTAAATCAATCTCCTTTTGAAGTTTTTGGTTTCCGTTTGTTTGATAGGGTTATGTTTGAAAACAGTTATTACTTTATATTTGGAAGGCGTAAAACCGGCAGTTTTAACATTCGTGATATTGATGGCAAAAGCCAAAAGAATATCACGTACAAGAAATTTAAACTATCAAGGTGTAAGCGTTTTATGATACAAAAAGAAATGAATTGATTAATTTGAATGAAAATATAGATATGAAGGTAAAGAAAACGGCGATAGTCTATCATAAATCGGATTTGGATGGCGTTGTATCAGCAGCCATCGCAACCATGTACGAAAACAGTAAAGACAGGGATGTTGTTTATATCCCGTATTCGTATGAAGATGATGTTAAGAAAGTTACCAGCAAAGTGCGTGACTTAGATGTTGTTTACGTTCTTGACGTTTCTTTCGGAGCCGATTCTAAAACGGTTTTCAAAAAGTGGCTTGATGAAGGAAAGAGCCTTATGTGGATAGATCATCACAAGGGAATTATAGAAGACAGTAAGACATGGGGATTCACTGTTCCAGGGCTTAGGAGAGTCGGTGTCGGTGCGTGCGCTCTGGCCTCGGACCTGCTGATGGGGAAGGTGCCGGCGATCGTCCGGTGTCTGTCAGACTACGATGTGTGGAATAAAGAATCTGAATTAGGCTGGGATACGGTAGTAGCTATCCAGTATGCCTTGAGATCAAAAATAAGACTCAATGTGTTAATAGCATTGTCGTATTTGTATGATCATTTTAAAGAAAATATGAAGGACAATGAGGTGGATTTAATTTTCTATGATCTCGCTAAAGAAGGACGTGCTATAATTAACTACATGGCTGGTAAAAACGAACAAGAGGTAAGTGCGTACTCGTTCGAAGCGTATGTTGATGAGGTGAAGGTCGTGGCGATAAATACCACGGAATTTAGTTCTAAAGTATTTGATTCTCTTACACGAGACTGGTTAGATGGTAGGAAAATTAAAGCCCTGATGCCATTCTGTATCATGCCAGGTGGTAAAGTTAGGTTCTCTCTTTATGAATGCGTAGAAGATAGTGCAGATTGCTGTGAGGTAAGTAAGAGATTCGGTGGTGGAGGACATGCTGGTGCTGCTGGATTCGTTATAGATGTATCAAGCGACCAATTTAAGGACTTCCTTGAAAAACACAAACTTACTTCAATTCAATAGATAAATAAGGTTATATTTTAAATAGGATTGGTTAATATCAATCCTATTTTTTTTGGTGTTGTGTGAGAGGTGGGTGGGTATGTGATGGTAGAGAGGGTAAAAGATGTTTATGTAACGTGAGAGAGATATGAGAAAGAGGTTTATGTGATGAGGGATATGAAAGATGTTTATGTGATGGGAGAGAGGGGGTACCTATCACGAACCTCCCGCCCCCGAAACGCGTTTTCTCCCCCGCACCCCCTTCGCCGGAAAACCGAAAACGCGTTTTTACCTCAAACCTGCAAACCCGCTGATTATCAACAGTTTATTTAAATTATTGTGAATCAGTGCATTACTATAACTTATTGATTATAAGCAATTTAAATAAACATATATCCTACATATTAATGTACGCGTATAATACCGTGATTGTATATTTTGTAACTTATTGACAATCAGATAATAGAATCGAAATTAATACAAGTTAACAAAAAAAAGATAGCATATCTATATGTAGTATTGATAAATGTAGTATATTTGCAATGTGTTAAAGCGATAGCACATAGTTGACATGATGAGCCTATATAGTGTACCCGTTGGGCTAACTATATCTGTATCTGTTAATCGCTTGCGTTGTGGGCTATTAAATTAAATATCATTTGTTTAACAATTAAAATATATTGGAATTATGATTACAAAAAAGAATGTAAACAAGCTGCAAAATGCTGTTATCAAAGAAAATGCCTCAAATTTGGTAGGTGCTGTAAAGTTGTATAACGCTTTATTTGCAAATGGTAGTGATCTTAAGGTTATTTGCAAATCGTTGGAAATACCTTTAGAGTATGCAACAAAAGTTGCAGCACTCGCCAAAGATAAAAAACGGTTGGTTGCTGTATGTAGCCAAATGTTGCCTAAAGTTGGTAATACCTTTGTTAAGTTTACGCTTTACTCTAAAGTGTATAAAGATAACAAGATAGACAAAGAGAAAGGAATTGAGGCGAAGACGGCTGATTGGTGCTCTGATAATGTAGTTTACGGCAGTGAGTACAAACCTTTCGGATTTGCAACCGCGGAAACGTTGGAGACGAAAAATAGTGCAAAATGGATCATTAAAGAGACGGACGAATATAAATCTACTTATGTGGCCGTTAAGATCAAATCTTATTCTATTCGTACCGTTGCAAAGTGTGTATCTGAGTATTTAGCACACGAAAGCAATCAGCAGTGAAAAAACAAGGTTTGGCGCGTACCTTTAAACGCGTCTGTACGCCGTTGTCAGTGGGTGCACGTCCCGCGTATGCTTTAGACTAAAGCTGACAAAACAGAGAGTTATTTTACATATTGGAGATAGATATACCGTTGCCCTTGCCGTTGGCAATTAAAGGGCTGGTATTACTGCATGGACTATCCGAATAGGTATGGTTTATGTTAGGTATGTGATTACAGTTTGGAAAACATGCCGTTGTACGAGGTTTATCTCCAGATCGAAACGTGTCTTACTTGCTTACACGAAAAATAGAACAAGGCTGTAGATTAAATTACAGGGTACAAGCATGTAGCCTACCATGTAGGGACGTGCCGTATCAAAACGCAAGGACACAATCGCCTTTATTTGTGGCTAAATTGTGTAGCAGACGGAAAATATAATAACAACATAGTACGGGCCTGTACACAAGAACTACGTACTAATTACGGGCTGTTGGTTGTAGCATAAAATTCGTATAGAATAGGAATGCGTGTCTGGTTCGATTCCAGAGCAACCTCTAAATTATAAATAATATAATAGCATGGAAAAGAAAGCAATGATTAACGCTTTAACTGAAGCGTTCAATAAATCTAAAAACAGTTGCGTAAAAATAACATTGCGTAACTACATAGATACGGTGGAAACATTAAGCGAAAGTGAGTACAAAGAGGCGGAGGGTTTCTATATTGAAGCACTTAACCGCTGGGGTTAATCATAATTAAAGCATAAAGAAAATGGAAAGGAAATTTAAATCTTACATGGTAGATGTTCGCGGTCTGTCCAGGAAAGAAGCTAAAGAAAAGAGGAAAAGAGCGTATCGTGAATTTATGTTGTATCGTGATCTCAAAGAAGCGTATCATTCCGATACAGGAAAGGACAAATGCAAACGTAAAGTCCATACATCACGAACATACGTGAAAGAAAACATAAACAGTATTTAAACAGGAATAGGGTTGTTTCGAATATCGGAGCAGCCCTATTTTCGTATCCTACTCTTTCTATTTAAGGGTAGGTATTCTGAGAGTGAACGGCGGATGAGATCTATATTGGTTTAAAACGAAACTAGAATAGGATAGTTCGGATATAATGCCGGTATTTTGTCTATATCATGTCGTTAAAATTGGTCTAAAACGAAACCTTAGGCGGTTTTCTTACCCAAAATAGGGTGTCGGATGCCGTCTTTTTCGTCTCTATGGATTTAAAATTAGGCTTATTGTATTTTTCTTAAAAATTAGCTATGCTTGATTATCAATTATTTAGGTTTTATAATCCCCGTATTTTCGGACATACTTATTGTATTTTTTTTATTCTATGTGGTGTTTTTTATTAGTAGCTGACTTGTATTTTCTGTCGGTTGGTATTCGTTCTATGTTAGAGTACGGACCGGATCAGTATAATGTTGTAATGGTCTTTTGCTTTTTGTTATTGGCTATTGTTATAGGTTTGAATATCTATCTTGATAGGAGGAGCAGGCGGTAGGGCGTGGGCTGAAGGCTCTCTATTCTCTCTATGGAATGATATTATCTCTAAATCCCCCACACTTCATGCCAGAGTATAAGCTTGTAACGTTCTCCGTATGCCGGTAGTGAGGCGGTAGGGCGTAGGTTCTATGCGGAAAGCCGGAGGATTAGCGGGAGTTGGAGAGGGGGAGAGGGAGGGCACTTCCCACCAACAAAATTCAATAGATAAGCGTTTTAAAACAGTATTCTGTAGGTTTTCCCACAAAATTAAGACCTACAGTGCTTTAAAACAGCATAATGTGGATTATTTCCACAAAATCAAGTATAACAGGAGCTTAAAACAGCATTACATAGGTTCCTTCCAACAGATTAAGGGCTAAGGACTGCATTATGTGAGTATTTTTTTTTTAAGAGGAATGTTTAACAATTAAAATATGGATGGTATGAACGTATATGATTTTGCACCCGATTTAGATTTGAGTAAAGAAGTAGAAGGTTCTATTTTTGGGGTGAAAGGAATAGAAGGCAGTGATGGTATAGTATATGCTAAGGTAGTTAGCTGTGTAGACGTCAAGGATTACAGTTGTGAGAGATGTATTTTTTATGATTGTTATAAGGATAAATGTTTGTTATGGGGTAGTGATAGTTGTGTAGATGGAGATTGGATTTGTAGGTACGAACAGGCTGCCATAGAGGGGGAGTAGGCGGCGCCTTGGGCTAAGGCCTGCGGTTGTAGGTGGAACGTAGGTCGGAGCAGAGCCGGAACAGTTTATTGTGGAACGTGAAAAGAACAGATAAAAAAGGAGGAGATATGAAAAAGATATTTAAGACATTCTCTATTATGCTTGTCATAGAAATAGTGTTGATAGCTATTTTAGATGCTATGTCGTAAGTGAGAAAAATTTTCTTCATTAATTTTCTTATGCTTTAGACAGAACGCTCCCGTCTGCGAAGATCGGAGCGTTTGCTTTATGGGATTCATGGTGCAGCAGGTCGGTTCGATTCCGGCGATCTCACACAACATTAAAAACAAAGGAGGAAAGAAAATGAAAGATGGTATCACATTACACCCAGAGCACGGATTGAATCCGTCTATAGAAGTCTGCATGATATGTGGCGAAGAGATGGGGATTGCTTTATTAGGGAATAATATCAAAGGTCAGGCGCCGCATCATATATGCACGGGCGGAGTATGTGACGATTGCAAAAAGATAATAGATGACGGAGGCTGTTTTATTATCGAAGTCGAGGATGGATCAGATCAAAAGAATCCGTATCGTACAGGGAGATATTGCGCGATAAAGAAAGAGGCAGCAAAGAAAATACTTGGACAGGAACATAGTGTTGTGTACATGGAAAAGTCTGCGTACAGTCAAATAATACCACAAAAATAAAGAAAGATATGTTTACAAAAGAAGAGCGATTATTCATTTGGAAAAAGGTATATGAGGAGATCGAAAGGTTAGAGGATGGGAATTATATATGCGTCATGTTGAGAAATATAGTATTTAAGTTTTTCAGTACTCCTAAAAAAATAGAATCCATTTATGGGTTATATTTAGATAAACTGGTGAAAACATATTTCCAGGAATTGGAGGAAAAGAAAAGTATGGCTACAGAACCAGAAGAAAAATGGAGGATATATGGATGGTTTGGCTGTATTAGTCCAGAAACGAAGGAGGTGAGGCTGAATATTGTGAAAGATATTATAAAAGAATTAGAATAGTATTTTTGTTAATCTATTTTATTCATCAAATTAAGTTTTGGGTTTTGGCATGTCGGTTCGTGAGGATAGGCATGCCTATTTCTGCATCATAGAGGGGATGACGCGGCGTGCCGGTGCGTATGTGCCGGTCATGGTTCGATTCTGGGCATCTCACAAACAATAAAACAAAAGAGTTATGAGAATATACAAGAATGATATTATAAAGGCGTCAGCGATAAGCACCGGCGCAGACAGAGGTGTGTTACTGTGTTCAATAACAGATTCGGGATTCACGTCTATAGCGGGCGTAATATCGGCTGTTAAGGATAAGTTACCAGGCAAAGATCATAAGAAGATGATTTTTGAAATACGGAATGATGGAAGAAACGAATATGGCAGATATAATAATTGTGGAGGGAAAATATGAAATACAGAGGTCTGTTGCTCCCTATGATAATAGCTGCAATGTGCGGAGATGATGCCTTTGTGCTAAATACTAAAAGGGGAAAAGGAATGCAATCTACATATAGAAGAGAAAAGATTGTCAGAATAGAAAAAGAATTTGACATTAATGGAACCAAAGTAATGGCATACTCAAGGAAGGATGCCATTAAAAGATTAAAACATAAGAAGTAGAAAACGGATTTTTATGTTAATGTTAGTTTTTTTATTTTTATTGAAAGGAGCGCCGGCCTGTGAAGGTATGCGCTCTTTGTATTTGTATAATGCTTGACATACTCCCATCGCTAAAGCAAACGGGATTCTTGGATACAAACGTACGGAACCCCCGGTTTTACAATCGTTGGAATCACCCGCACTTTCCAACTCGGAAATGCCCTTCCGAGGTCGCAAGACAGGGCAAATATAATGTTTAATTATCATCTGACACATAAATGGGATCAGTATTACCATTAAATAACATAAAACAATAATAATATGACAGATAATAACATAGATGTGAATATCGTACCTGTAAGGAATGGCGCGAAACGTGTTGTGGTATCATATTACCATTATTCACGCAAGGGCAAAAATCATATGAGTTCCCAAACGGATTACGTTTGGGAAACAAAGAATGAAGAAATGTTTAAATACTTTGAGGCCAGGAGGACAAAAGTATTTTATAGTCAGATTCGTGCCATGTGTAGATTCTATGGCAAGAAAAATGTACGTAAATACAAAAAGCTGTGATATTAAAAACGACAACCAACGAGTTTTGTTTCATTAACGTAAGTTTCTATGAAACAATAGCAGATCCTCGATATTTCTTTGAAAAAGATTATGAAGAGATGCCGGAATATGAGGAGGAATTAGATTTTGATTTTGATTCTTATTGCAATAAGTTTATTCCTTTTGTACAGGAATGGGCGAATAAGGTGGGCGAACGCCTTTATGAATATGGTGTGAATAACATAAAGGTAATATCGGTCGGACATCCAAAAGAATACAATTATGGTACCGATTGGATAAACGTAGAGGTAGAGTTTTGTGATGAATGGAGGCAAAAGATGTTATCTAACATTGGTAAGATTGTTAATGATGATAAATGCAAGAAGTATGCGGAGGCTAATTATCGGTCGGTATCAGGATACATCTTTTTAGGACCTGAAGATTTAAAGGAATTTGAAAAGAAAATAATAGAAAGAAAGTCAGATTCGGGATATGATGTAACAATATTATTAAATATGTATCTAACTTTGGCTTTTGTAAAAGAATTTGGATTTAAAGCCGGAGAAGCGTGGAGTGAAATAACAGAATATGCTTACGGATGTTTATCGTATTCCGATTTTGCAACAACAGAGATGCTTATACCGGAAGGTTCGGAGCATTTATTCAAAGACATTTACACGGCAAAGGCCGACGAATTATATCATCATGTCCTGGATAAATTCGGATGGGCGTGGCGTGATCCGAAATATAAATCAGAAACAGAATTATGCTCGATGTTAAAATGGGCAAAAGAAAAAGGCTTGACTATTGAAGAGTTAAGTATTTAATTGTTAAACATAAGGCAGTAGTGGTGCGTGAGTATAGGTGCTGCCGTTAAAATATTTTATAAGATGAAAAAAGAAGAGATTCAAACTATTTTATACACAATCAAAGAAGGAGACAGTATTAAAATCAAAGTACAAGACAAAAGTGAAGAGATAAGATTGCGGGATCATGTAAGAAGAACGCAGAAATACGGATACAGGTTTTGTTTGTCTCATTTGCATGATGGAATTTTCTATTTGGAGAAGTTGGAAGAGGGAGATAAATACTATAGAGTAATAAACAGAGGAAATGGAAAGACCGGAGTATAATAAGCTACGCAAAATGGCTAAGACTACTCCAGGTCTGATAGTGGACGAGGCGCAAAACATGATGCGTGTATCGCTGTATGATAATGGGGAACTTAAGAAGATCGTAGTAGTAATGAAATGCGATTCTTTTTTACAGTCAAAAAGTAACATAGAAAAGATAATGTTATTATCATCTTCTATAGAAGATAGAAAAAACAAAGAAAAAAATAAAACAAAATCAGAAAATGAACAGAATAACAAAAATAAGAGAAGAAATAGGAGGAAAACAGGTTGATTTGACCTTTTATGGGCGTTTTTGCAGCCTTATTGAAGGTGATAGAAAGATAATACTAAAGGCAATAAAAAACGGTCGTAAGAAAGGCGTAATCGGAGCCATTCAGCCTGGAAGACATGATAGAATTTGGACCACATGGGCTATTGCTTTTGAGGATCTGAAGGTAGGGGATACGGTAGAGTTTAGTACATCCGGGAAATACAATCCAGGTTTTCATTCTACAGAAAAGTATGTAGGATGTGTAGAATGGATAAAAGGATCGGAATGTGCGATAAAAACCGGCAAAGGGATGGCAGTAGTATTAATTAAACACGTGGAAAGGGTAGTAAGATGAAATTGAGAGAATTTGTAGAACTCTTTGATAAGAATGATGTAAAGGATTTGTTTAAGTCATTATCTTTATGTATGGAATACGTAAGGATAGATTTACATGTATTTAATGTAGGTGCTTATGTTACGTGCCTGTACAGTAATGATCTTGAACAGCTTTCAACGATGAAAGGGTGCGCTATATACGCGATAGTAGAAGTACCATGTTTATTTGAGGCATTTATGGAATATGCTTCACCGGAATTGAAAGCATATTATGATAAACTAACGAAAGAAGTGTGACATGAAAGAGGAAGTAGAACGGATAAAGAAGTTGGTAGGCATAGATCATAATAGATGGGAGCAACCTTGTACATGTGATAAATGCAAGAACATGTGTAAGGTTCCTTGTATTGGTACGCCAAAAGACATAGAGGCTATCATAGATGCCGGATACGCTGATAGGTTAAAAGAAACAATGTGGATGGTAGGGTATCTTGCAGTGAAGGAAAAACCAATAGCGATGATCCAGCCGACAGAGAAAGACGGGTGGTGCGCATTCCGCCGGCCAGACGGTCTCTGCGAGCTGCATGACCGTGGACTAAAGCCGACCGAAGGAGTTCTGGCTTCCTGTAAGATGATTGAAGAAGACAATGTTCCAACATACGAAACGTCTGTACTTAGAGCAGTGGCTAATGAGTGGGTTAAGGTGGAGAACTTTGGAGATATAATGAGGGTCGTTTTTAAATTTTTGCATGAAAATGAACGTAGAAAACAAATTAGATAAAGTAGTTAAGATCCTAAAAGAAAAAGGATTTGTGGTATATAGAAAGGGCGGAAAGGAGCCGGGTGTATTTTACGCCAAAGAAGGTGAAAGCCGGATAGGATTCGTTTATCCCAACAACGGATATATATATGATAGAATAAAAATGTGGTCTTTTTCAAGGATATATAAACCACATAAGAAAACCGGGTCTTCGTGTTTAATGAGCGTCAGCGACGAATTTACGATAGAGAATGCGATTAAGAACATAGAGGATAGACTGTGGGTAAATTATGTAAAAGACGGTAACAGAAAACGACCAGAAGAATACAATAATATAAGAGAATTTGTTGGTAGCTTCACTAAATTCTACAACTCTGTAGAATTAGTTGAGGTTAAGTAGTTTTCCATGTAAGTTAGTTACCGGCACTGGTCTGTGAAGATAGGTGTCGTTTTTTTTAAGAAAGGAGGATAAAGATGGAGAAAAGAGACAAGGAAATGCCTTACGAGGTAATCATACAGGAGAGAAACAAAGTGGATTTATACGGTAACGTAGTATATTATATATATTGGTTTGATAAATATGGGAACGATATTACAAACGAATGGAAATTCTGGAGCAAGGGTCCGAAAAAGAAATATGATAGAGTCAATCGCTATTTAACGGATAGTTGGCTAAAGGAATACTGTAAGAACAACAATTTAAAAATAAGTAGAATAAAGGAATGAAGCCGGGAAAGCATGCTATGATAACAAACGAGTATGGTGTCTTGGATATTATAAAAGAAAAATTTGACAACATAAATATAATGGAATATGGATCTAAATAAATTGTATAAAGAAATAGAAGAAGCGGAGGTCAATCTGAATGCAAAAAGATTAAAGTACATCAAAGAAGCATTAACGGAGAACGGTGGAAGCGTAAAGCTAAAATTTAAAGAGTTTAAAGAATGGCAAGAAGCTAATAACGTGTTTGACTTTGATGATCAGTTTCCAGTGATAATAGAAATTGATGGAAATTCTATGTATTTAACGGAAGTGTATGTCAAAAAAAACGATTTTCGTGTAGTCATGCTGGATTATACTGATATGACTTTTTATGATTATAGCAATCCAGGGGAAAATGAACAGGTTGCTTATTTTATTAACTATTGCTTAAATCAAGACAAAGATGGGAAAGAGTAGAAAAGATTATGAGAAGTATCTTAACTCAATATCTCCAGATAGAGACGATGAGGCATGGATCATTGGAGGAAAGAACAGGTATTGCGGTAGAGAGAATTATGGCACTATGATCAAATAGTAAAAATTCCTATCACAGAACAGAATAAAAAAGTATATTGGTCTAAAAATAAGAACAGTAATGCTTGGGAAAAGTTAGTAAGTGAATGCCCTTCTATGACGTCAGAAGAGTTTTGGAATAACGAATTGGAAGAATACGATAAGGGAGAAATGTATTGGTATTTTATCATCGGTAAACCTGAGTCGATAATAGATGAGTTGATTAATTTGAAGATAGGAGACACCGATATATCTTATCCATATATAAAGGAAAATAGACCTTGGGAAGTTGATAAAATGGATTGGTATGACCTTAGAGAACATGCTGATGCCATGAGTGATTTTATTCAGAAATTATATAACTACATTTAAAAAAAAATGCTTTATGAATGGAATAATATTTGAATTAGAAGAAAAGTCAAAATATACAGGGAGATACATGGATGAGGAAATCTCCTATAATGACACATCTATAGATTACATGGAAGAAATACAAGAATGTGACAGAAATAGAGAGATTAAGGATTTACTAAATGACCCTTGTCTTGGTAAAATATTTGACAAGGGGGAGATTGATGATGAAATTGTCTACAATGGTAACGTAGAGGATATAAAAGTAGACTGGATACGTGCTATACAAAATGAGGTAGATAAAATGAATGCTGACAAAAGTATGACTAAACATAATATTATTAATGCAGTAAAATATGGGATTTGTGGATACCCATATCGTTTTTACATTGATTCATATTCGGGATATATTGTAGAATACCCAATAACACTAATAGAATGGGTTCAAGGTTTAAAGCCTGGAACAGTCATTAAAATAGGAAACGTATTCAGTTATCATTATTAACAATATGCCTTATGAAAACACAAGAAGAATATGCCCGTGAGATTGATGAGATTGTTCTCCGGGATGTAGAAAGTTGCCAGAGTGATTGGTTTAAGATTGATAAGGAAATATTTATGCTTCCTGAAAACAAGAACAAGATATTTATTTTGGGAACCAGAAAGACCGGATGCGATTTAATTATGCCGGGTGGTACTAATTGTAATGAAATTACAATGGATAGAGTTTTTGGATGTCTTGGTAATGAGAAATTCTATGTTTGCCAACCAATATCTCTTTATAAAACACAACAAAATATCCAGGAAAGACCTGCCTTGTACGTTTTTAAAATAGCGACCGCATATTTCAGAGAGCAGGGTTTGGTCCCTGTATTTGAAGATTGTCATTGTAAACTAATGAAGTTATGAGTATAGAGATAATAACATACAGGCTTCCGGCTTATTGGGCTTGTGCTCTGATAAATGGTGATTATACTGGTTTATCGGATGAAGAAAAAAAGGAAATTAATAATTTCTTGAAACAAGCAGAAGGATATCCCGTAGATGTAGACTGGGAAACAGAAGGATTTTATCGGTGCAATGACGCTAATAATATAGCGGGAAATTGTGCCGATTTTATTTTTCACAAGTATAATGATTAAACTAAAATAATATGGAAACTGCAAACAAACTAATTTATTCAAGTACAAAATTCTTTACAGAAAACGGAAACGAATATAGAATACGAACCACAGTATCGTTGAACGACGATTGTCATAACAATATATGCGACTGGAGTATAATAGCCGATATTAGATGGAAAAACAAATATGGAATATACGAAGAATACTTGAGTGGTTGCTATCACGATGTGATTATAAAACACTGCCCGGAATTAGCTAAATTCATACCGTTGCATTGTTGTAATCATTATGGTGCTCCTCTGTATCCGGTAGAAAATGGAATATATCACGTTAAAAGAAGTGGTATGTCTGTGGCAATGAAGTATTTGCGTATATCAGAACAAGAATGCATAGAATTATATAAAGCCTATGAAGATAAGGTGTATTTCAAGTATATGCTTTTCAATCTTGGAATAGTGAATAGATGGAAAAGAGAATCAGAAGAGCTTATTGCGGAACTTGAAAAGTTGTGTGGAAAGAAATGGGTAAATCCATATATGCCGGAAAAGGAAAGATTTACCCTGACACTAACAGACGAGGAACGATCTCTTGTTGAAGAGTGCATTAAAGCAGGGTATTATTCCACAGAGAATATAGAAAAACGTAGGGAAGAGGCTCATAAGGCAAAGATGATGAAAAAGCGTGCTGAAATTTGTGAGCGATACGATAAGAGAATCAGACAAGCAGAAGCAGAAAAGAAGATAATGTTCTGTGTGTTTGATTATGGGTTGTCTACTGATAATGCTATATATTACCCTCATTCAAATACTTTATCTTTCAACTGGAATAATTGTGAAAACAAAATCACACAAAAAGAGTTTGATAATTTTGTAAATAACGTAAATAGATCTCAATTGTTGAAAGGAATCAAATTTGAACTTAAATAAAAACATAGGATATGAAAAGATTGGATTTTGAAACACTATTTCGTATTGTAAGATGGGATTATAATCGTTGTTTTAAAAATGAATCATTGGATAAGGATTTGTTCGTAGAAAAATACGGACGGGTAATGGGCGAGCATTATTACAACAAGTTTATCCATGAGTTTGACGGAAATATCCTGAAGATGATTGGTTACTTTAGAGGTTCCGAAAAAGAGGGACAAGTTTTCTGCGATATGATAATCGAACGAATTGAAAAATACGAAAAGAGGGAGCCATACAACAGAAATGAGTTAAACAATTAAAAAGATATTTATATGAACAATTCAATGGTCGCTCACTTATGGGCAAACGAAAAGCAAGAATCAGCGAATGGTAGTAACTTCTATTTTGAAGGAGAAAGTATTTACTCCTATGGAAGACATTTTGAGGCTGGAAGAATCGTGCGGAACAAGCGTGGAGAAAAGGCGTATTTGATTAATGATGGATATTATTCTTCTACTACAAGCAAGCATCAATATTATATTCGTGAAGCAATACCAACTGGCTCAAAGGTATTCAGTGTTGGATATAATATGTCAAATACTGGTAATATGGCATTTGTCACCAGTGGGTTGGAATCCATTAAAGATGCTATTGAAAAATACAAGAAAGCCAGAACTGAATTGCCTTATCAGAATGTTTGGGGAGCGTTTAAAAATCTGATGGGTTATATTGAGTTCTTCGATATGGGAACTCCCCAGCGTCTTCTTAAAAAGAGCGCAAACGAATGGTTTGGAAATAACCATGAATTATCATTGAAATCAGATAAGATTAAACGTGAACATGCCCGTGAATTGAAACGTATTTTCCAGATATTGTTGAATCATCAAGCACTGGAAGTCCTTGGAGCCGTAAATGTGATTGTAGATGAAGTTTGTGGTGAAGGAACATGGGCTAAATATACGATCAGATGCCAAAGATGGACAGAAGGTTGTGAAAAGAGAGAGGCTATAGTCCTTGAAAAGGCAAGAAAAGAGGAAGAGGCCCGTAACAAAACATTGGAAGAATGGATACAAATGTGGAAGTATGGCGAGATTTCCCAGTTAAGTTATTATTGTCGGTTTGAGAATGATCAGCCGAACGTATGGTTGCGTATTAAGAATGGAAAAATCGAAACCAGTAAGGGTATCAAAGTAGAACTAACTGAAGCTGAAAGACTTTGGAGATTGATTAAGGTCTTCCATAATGGCGGTCAGTTCCAGCACGATTTGGCACTGGATGTAACCGGTCACAGATGGGCGTTCAATCGTTATGAAAACGATATGCTGACTGCTGGATGTCATCGTATTGCGTATAGCGAGATGGAAAGTATTGCAAAACAACTGGGATGGGCGTAAGTAACCCATCCTATTTTATAACAATTAAAAACGAAAAGATATGGAAAATCCAATTGTTGTTCCGTTTGATTTAAATACGGCGAGAAAAATTAAAAGTGGGGAAATAGAAGGTTCGGTATTAATTAATAATATTGAAATAGAATTTGTATATGAGTCGAAAGACTGTGCAGATTCTTATAATTTACTTTTTGCAAAAAAAGATGGACGTGGAATAAGTGCTGTATATGCTAACACAGAAGGTTGCACTCTTGGTAACTCCACTCTGGAATTGAAAGTGGAGGCTGGAGCGTATTTTAAGGAAGGAGATATATTAACAAGCACTAAAGGATGTCAATTCATATATGATGGACTTATTACCAAAGGGGCAATGGGAAGTATATGCGGAATGGCAACATCTGGAGATATTGAGTTTGATCGTAGCACATTATGGACTGATGTGTATGACAGAGATAAAAATCGGAATGTAAGAAAGGCTATAGAAGAAGAGAAGAAATTTTTAGCAGAAAAGATTATAAAAGCCAAAGACAGTAGAAAAATAAATATAATAAAAAGATATTTAAGTGAATACGAGTATCTATTAGATGAGATGCCGAAACATGACTTCAAACCATTTGAACGAGTGCTGGTGAGAAGAACTAACCAAGAGAGGTGGAAATTGCATTTATTCTCCAGAGTATCAGGAACATATGACGAATATGAATGTTTGGGAGGCGTAACATTTAGTCAGTGTATCCCATACGAAGGGAACGAACATCTTTTAGGAACTAACAAAAATTTTTAGAAACTAAGGTGATTATACACCATTTTATATCAAAGATGAAAAATGATATACATTTGTACGAAGCATCATACTGGGTATCACCAATACCCTCTACCGGTTGCTCAAAAGTGAGATCACCGGATTCTTTTACCAAACAAAACGTTTTTGATTTTACTTACCCAACGAATATTTTTTTAGGGTAAAACCTTATATCAAAGACCTCTTTTACTCAGTCCCTTGTCCGAAACAAGGGACTGAGTGATTCGATTGAGTGAAACAAAGTTAGAAAAGAAGAATATGAAATTAATCATCATCCGTATGTTTTACAACATAGATGTCGTAAAATAGTATATAATTACTAAAACAAATAAGATTATGGAACATAAAATGGTAACAATCCCGTTTGATTTAGAAACGGCAAAGAAAATAAGAAAAGGCGAAAGGTTAGGTCAGATTGTGGCAGAGAAAGGACGAAATAGAGCAGAAATAGTATATGAAGATGATTTGTGTAATGCATATCCTTTATTGGTTGTAATTCATTCGATTCCTGTATTAGCGGATTGGTTTTCGTCCACGGGGAAAGCGTTTAACGACGCAAATCGTCTTCTTCTTGAAGTTCCAGAATATGTCACATTCAAAGATGGAGATGTGTTAAGCAACGAAGAAGGAAATTATATTTTTATCTTAAATACTAATGGGAAATATTTAACATCTTTGTATGCGAGTCTTGCAGCGGGAACAAGTCTTAATATATCGGATGATATTGCTGTAAACGGAAACAATATAGAACGTTATAGACTTGCAACAGATTCGGAAAAACAGATGATGATTTGCGCATTAAAGGCAAGCAATAATCCAAAGGCTAAGGAGTATCTGAAACGTTTCTTCGGAATTGAAGAAAAGCCGAAATATGATTTTAAGCCGTTTGACAAAGTGTTAGTAAAATATTATGAAGATGACAATTGGGAGGGCAATTTATTCATAAGAACAATTACAGACGATCAGGATGGGGAGACTAAATATGAATGTTTGAATGGGGTGGTGTTTGTTCATTGTATTCCTTTTGAGGGTAACGAGTGTCTTTTGGGAATTACTGAAAATCCAGAAAAAAAATGAAAACGGTAAAATTATCCGATTTTTCTCCTTATGACAGGAACAAAGGAGGAATACAAGAATTTTCTGATTGGCATCACTCCGATATATAAGAGACATTTGTGGAGCGAAGAAGTAAATGTTATAAATGATAAACAATAAATATGAAAACAAGAACATACGAAGGAATACGGCACGGAGACTGGGTAAGATGTGTCTTATGTGGAGCACAAATGCTTCTTCCATGTGGAGCTGATAAATGCCCGGAATGTAGCAGTGAAGGTACTTTAACGTGGGTAGATGAGAATAGGCAAGAAATGGATGCTAAACATCTGGATTGTCTTGTTCCAATACGCAAATTGGAGTTACAAGAATATCTGTCCCCAGATATTTTGAAAATAGAATATACATATGAAAATCGAATACATACAAAAATGTAAATGCAGAGCAGTCACTATCAATTTTGATAATGGTGCTTCGAATAGCATGTTTTGGGAAACATTTGAAAGATTGGATTTGGATGCTGGTGATGCCACATGGCTTCACCAGTCCTGCTGCTGCAACCACTGCGTCAACCATTAGGGGATCGACTTATGCGAGTGCGGGTCCGGCGAAAGAGTTGGCGAATGTGGCTCTAACCGACCACATGATATATTAGGAATCAAATACGATTCATTTGGAACAATATTGAAAAACTTTGGGTGATGAACATGGTAAGTAAATACACCGCTCTATTAGGACAAAAGAAACTGAAAGAATCATTTGTGAAAGACTTGGAACTTGCATTATCAAGGGATGGTCTTATTATGAAGCCTGGGAAGCTCAATTTTATAAGTTATTCAGAACTGAAGGATTGGAGCGTTAGAGAATTGATCGGGGAAGATCTGAAGTCAGAAGACCGAGCTTTAATAAACAAAGTGTATCACATGTTATTCGAGATACATAGCGACTTTGAATCAGTTATAAGAATGCTATATAGCTTTCGTAACGGACCTAAATCAGGCTTAAAAGTCGCAGATCCGGATGATAATTATAAATGGACTAATAAAGATGGAAATGAAAAATATTCTACCAAAAATCTACCAAAGGCGCATTTTAGATGGGATTGGAGAAGATATACCTTGTCAAAGGAATCTGTTGATAAAATAACGGAGTTTGTAGACACTATATTAAAATCATAAAAATATGTATGAGAATATTTTAAGTAACATGTTGGGATGTCAGACATATTGTATATCAGACAGTCCTTCGAATAGATACTGTCTTATTGGACCTATTGAGTGCAATGAGAAGTTAATAGAAGTGTTTAAGAAGGGGATAATAGTAAAACTCAAACACGTGGAAAAACGGGTCCTGGATACATTTACGAATAATGGAATTGATCTGAGTAATTACACTCACTGTATTATTGTGAAGCGGGATTTTTATCTCGCCTGGTAACAGAAAAACATAAATGACATGAACAATTTTGTAATAGATACTCCTGATAACTTCTGGCAAATAAGATGGCTTGACAAATACATGGAAGGTCATAAAGGATTTATAGCTGGTGGATGTTTTAAGAATATCCTTTTTGGAGAAAGAGTAAAAGACATTGATATTTTCTTTGAAAGCGAAAGCGATTTCCAGGAAGCTGTCGATTTGTTCAATGATAAAAAACACCAAAAAGAAGGATGGAAATTTAAGTACAAGAATGAGAAGGTCTGTGCGTTCCAGAAAGAGGGAGAAAAAGTATGGGTAGAGTTCATAGAGTCAGAGTTCGGTAAACCAGAAGAGATTCTTAGGAGCTTTGACTTTACTGTGGCAAAAATGGCTTACTATAAGGAGCCTAAATACGAAGAGAAGGAAGATGATTATTTTCCATTCTCATCTACTGATGTAGTAGGATACGAGTATAAACTTCTCTACCATGAGAAATTCTTCGAACATCTTCATATGAAGAGGCTGGTTATTGACGAAAATATTCCTTTCCCAGTGAGTACATGGGAAAGGTCATATAAGTATAAGGGATATGGTTACAACATGTGTAGGGAGACAAAGAAAAAGCTTCTGCAAGCTCTTAAGGGTGTGAATATAGAAGAGGAAGACGTATCTTTGTATGTTGATGGAGGATGGGATTAATTGAAAAATAATAGAATATTATGAATGCAAGTAAAGAATACAAAATAATAAGAAACTTCATATTAAATGAGCTTCACATTACAAAAGAAGACATAATCAAAAACATAGAACCATTATTGAAAAAACTTGTAAAACAGTGTATGAATAATACATATGGGAATAACAATCAAATAGAGTATTGGATCAGATGTATGGTTAACGACGAACTTAAACAAAGAGATTCTGATTTTGTAAGAAGAATATGTAAGGAGGTTATAAAAGATCATGTGTCGAATGAGTTGAACATAATTGTAAGTCCCAAAAATGAAAGATGCGCATGTGAAAATAGAGTACCATCAAGAAAAGATGGTTTGTATCTAATCTACGGAAACGGACACGCTGAGCCGTTTACTAGAGAGAATTTCAAAAAGAATGTGCGTTATATCGGATTAAAACACAAAGACGTATCGTTTGCTATCTCGCTGACGGAGCATGATAGAGTACAATTGCTTGACGATGATAGCCGTAAAGAATCCGGAAGTGAGACGTATTACGAACGTGAATGTGATGCGCTGTTTGACATTAATGGACGCGGCAATACGGAACGCCTTGTAGTCAGAAATCCAAAATTGAGAAATCTACTGAAAGATGGCGAATACATCCCTTCGTTGAGACAGCTCAATCTAATGGCGCATTACAAAGACAGTATAAACGATGCGCTTAAATACATAGGCGCAGAACCGTTAGCCTCGGAGTGGTTTTGGTCCAGTACTGAGAGCAGTCAGTACAACGCGTGGTACGTGTACTTCTTCATTGGCGACACGGGCAGCTACAGCAAGTACGGCAGTGGCAGGGTTCGGGCGGTAATTGATTTTTAAAAAGGATTACATATGATAACATCAGTAAAAATAAAAGACAACACAAAAACTCCATTTGAATATGTTTCTGACATAGAGGCGTTTGAAAATGGCAGAGAATTTATTTTCAAGCCAGGAGTGAATGTGATTATAGGGAAAAACGGTAGTGGAAAATCAACTTTACTTAACATCATATCAATGTATGCGTTATGTGATAAGTCCATGTGCTCTGAAATGCCGGATGAGGCGCTGGATTTTCCACCTATATTTGATGATGATGACAAGGTTCTTGATGGGATTGATATATCATCCGATTATATAGGGAAAGTATTCCGTTTATTGCCGTCAACGGAGACAAATCGAGATAGTGTATTAAAAAACATCAGCAATTTCGATTTGTATGCGAATAGTATTCAAAAATCTTATGGGGAAAAAGTGGTGTTATCACTGGAATCGCTTTTCAATTTAATGTTCAACCAAAAGGATTATGCGTTTCCAATGCAAGATCTTGCAGAATACAAGAAAAAATCAAATGCGTTTTGGATTAAAAGAATTGACAACCTGTTGAAGTATTATAGAAGGAACTGCATAACATTAACAGAAAGCAGTTTTGAGTACACGGTTCTCATGGATGAGCCAGACAGGAACCTTGACATTGACAACATAATGCAGATTCACAATGTATTGTCATTTCATAAACCACAAACACAAATTATAGCCATAATACACAATCCGGCATTGATTTACAAATTAAGTAAATTAGATTGTGTGAATTTCATAGAGATGACAGAAGGGTATCTTAATAAAACTTGTACATTTGTGTCTAACTAATTAAAGGTGAGATGAACTGGAAGAAATTCAAAGAGGAAAAACCTCCAGAGGGAGAAGAAGTGTTGGCCTATCACCCAAGTTGGATAGATGAAGATTTCAACCCAAGAGGTTTGACATACTCCCATAGCTAAAGCAAATGGGATTCTTGGATACAAACGTATGGAACCCCGGTATTTCTACCGCTGGAATTACCCATACTCTCCAATTCGGAAATGCCCTTCCGAAGTATATTACGGGCTGCAAGAACATCACGGTCGTTGACCGCGCCGCACGACGGGCATACCCACGTGCGGTCGCGTAACGACAGACCTTTATTAATGCAGCCACATTCACAAGTTTTGGAAGAAGGATACCATTTATCAATCTTGTGTATAGTCACTCCATACTTTGAAGCAACATACATTAGTTTATCAATAAAAGAGGAATGACTGAGATCAGAAACTTTCTTTCCCCACAAACGTTTCATTCCTTCAATGTTTAGATCTTCAATAAAAATATAATCATATTGTTTACACAAATCATGAGCTAATTTCCATTGAAAGTCTGATCGAAGATTGTTTATTTTACGATACGCTTGTTGTAGTTCAAACAGTCTCCTTCTTCTATTGTTGGATCCTTTCTTTGCATTAGAAAGCCGTTTGTTTAGTTTTCTAATCTTGTTTTGATATTGTTTGAGGAATAATGGAGAATCGATTTTGCTACCATCACTTTTAGTTAGATAAGTTTTCAGGCCAAAATCCAATCCGATAGATGCACCATCATGTGTCTTTCTATAAGAGTTTGAAGGATTATGATCTGTAACTATAATCAAACTAAAGCGGGAACAGGTTTCTCTAACTATTCTAATTTGTTTAACATTACCTTCGTAGACTCTACTGTATGAAAATCTAAATCGTTTCTTCCCTTTGTTAATTGTTAAACAATTACCATTCAGGGTAAAACCACCTTGTTTGAAAACAAAAGAATTGAATTTCTCCGGTGATTTAAACTTAGGAGGTCGTTTAGCTAACTTCTTAAAGAAACGATTATAAGATTCATCAAGACGTTCAAGTATTTCTTGTGTTGTTTGAGAATGAAGAAGATTTCTTTTAATTCTTTTGGTAAAATGTTTCTTCATTTTATCAACTGAGATATATTTTCCAAACAGTTTGTAATACCTACGTTGTAGAGCTAAAGCATGATTCCACACAAAACAACATTCACGAAGTATCTTGACAAGATACTTCGTTTTCTTCGAATGATAGATGTTGTATTTGTATGAAATCATTTTTTATCTGTAATTTTGATTCAAAATTAATCAAACCAATTCATCCACCTTCTAAAGTATGGTGGTTTTGTTGGTTAAATAATCATAAAACAAAATCACTTATAACAATGAGCTATTTTATATTAATGGGAAGAAGAATCCCAAAACAAGCCGTAACAGGCTTCAAGTTTCAAAATGAAACAGATAACATTCGTCCTTTCCTGTCAATCAGGATAAGAGGGAAGGAGGAAATTATACCCCTTAAAGATAAAAGAGAAATACTGTCCGTGAAAGTACATCTGTGCTCTGTCTTCTCCGGGTTTGTGAAAATAGGCGACTGGTATCTCAAGATGTCGGAAGTTAAGGAATATAAGCCGGTGACTGCCGAAGACATGAACCCCTACATCTTGTTTAAGACATCTAAGTTCGGAAATATAAAAGTTCGTTTTCCGAAAGATGAAGATATGAATGCGGAATTGTTGGTGCTAGATCAACTTTTTGACGTAGAATGAATTAGTAAGGTAATTATATACCTAAAATAATATAAAGAGATATGAGCAAATACAGAACAAAAGCCGGAATAGAATGCACGGAAGAAGAATGCAAGCTAATTGATTCATTTAAGAGGCTTGCCAAAAAATGGAAGAAAGATGGAAAACGATTGTGGATATATTCAGCAAGCGGAACATTACATGTAATGATGCATGGAGATACAAACTATAATCCTACACCGGAATTTACGCAATATGGAGGCAGTAACATTGAAAATAGTATAACCATCATTGATGGAATACCAAATGATGGCGGAGATTGGTAATAATATTCATTTTTAAAAGTTAGAGTTATGAAAAAAGATTTAACAGACAAAGAAAAAGAGGAAAGAATGAATTACCTTACCATCCATAAATGTAAAAACGAGGATGAACGTAAAGAGTTAAAAGAATTATGTGATTGGTATTTTAAGGATACCCCTACGTTAACTATGTCTTTTTCTTTAACAGAAGAAGATCTTTCGGGTAACAATGGAAGGGGACGTGGAGTTGTCGGCGGTAGTCGGAGCTGTGAAGCGTCAACACCTTAAGAAGAAAATTTGAAAGGTTATGACTGACAGAGAACTTCTTGAAGAAAACAATAAAATGTTAAAGGAAATTCTAAGTTTTGTGAGAAAAGTCGATTCTGTTGAATATAGGGATCATCAAGACTTTATGGAATTTCTTAGAAATGTGGCAGCCGATATATGGGTAGAATATACGGAGCCTGAACAAAGAAGTAAGTTGTTTAATTTAATAAATAAAGAAAAATGAAAACAATTTTTGATTTAAGCAGAGATGAGATTACGGCATTGACAGACGAAGACATAAGTCTGTATATAGACAAAGAGCTTGCTAATAAAGGTATTCCAATTGAAGCTAAAAACTGGAATATAAAGGACGAAAAAGAAGTCGCGTATCCAAGAACGGGAGTTCCAGTATTTATGTTAAAAGATATCGGCATCGGTTTTAGAACCATAGAAGGTGCAACTGAGGTGGCTAATTTGCTTGTCAAGTATAATGCATTTAAAACAGAATCAAAGTATCTAACAGGATCGTATGAACGGTTTTGGATCATAAAGGAGGGTGTTTGCCCGGCTGTTAAAGGAGAAACAGGATATAGCGAGAAAGAGTTTGATAAGATAGATGAGAAAAATAAAAACCCTGAATTGACAAGTATAAATACCTTCAATGACACCGTGAAAAAAGCCAATGAAATCAAAGATAGGGTATTGAAATACGTGTACAATATAAAACAAGAGCGTTCATATAACAACGACATGGTTGGCATCTTTGAGAGGTATAAGGATATAGCAGATGGCGACATGGAGGTGGCTATGAATTTCATTAAGGAGGCCTATCCATTCAATGAAGAAACAGAGGTATTTATCAGGAAAAAGTTCAACATGTCCATACCAGTTGAGCCAGAAGAGTAAAAAAAAAATAAGATAAATTAAGTTATTTAAAATCTTTTTTATTATTAAAAGATATATCTTTGTCCAAAAAACAAACAAGATGGAAGAAAAGGAAATAAAAGAAGCTATGACTGAAGCCCTGACGCATTTGGAGGGGTGTAAGTATTTCGTGGCTACGATAGTAAATGAAGAGGAAAGAAGGGTTGATATGAGGCAACGAAT